>Ga0180220_1000091_pt1 | contig 169376 bp, 167 predicted proteins | sample eDN5th37CBELigBY_FD_151335 | JGI IMG/M metagenome (GOLD analysis project Ga0180220, IMG submission 151335) | Enriched backyard soil microbial communities from Emeryville, California, USA - eDNA 5th pass 37_C BE-Lig BY (version 2) (version 2) | ecosystem: Environmental > Terrestrial > Soil >... | reverse complement strand
CGGTGCGAGCCCGGGTGCAACTACGAGATCCGCAGCGCGCGCAGGCCGTTCGCAATCACGATGAGGCTCGCACCCATATCGGCAAGTACGGCCATCCATAGCGTAGCTACTCCGGCAATCGCCAGGGCCACGAACGCCGCCTTCGTCACGATCGCGAACGCGATGTTCGTGCGGATGATGCGCTCTGCCTTCCGGGCGAAGCGAATCGCTTGCGGCAGCTTCGAGAGATCGTCGGCCATGAGGCCAATGTCGGCAGTTTCGAGCGCCACGTCCGTGCCGGCGGAGCCCATGGCGACACCCACATCGGCCGCTGCCAGAGCCGGTGCATCGTTCACGCCGTCACCCACCATGATCACACGCGCACCTCCAGCACGCAGATCCTCGATGGCCCGCACCTTGTCTGCCGGCAGCAGGCCGGCGCGAATCTCGTCAATGCTCGGTCGACCGAGCTCGGCTGCGACCGCGCGGGCCGTGGCCTCATTGTCGCCGGTCAGCATGACGACCCGGCCGATGCCGGCACCGTGCAGGTCCCTCAGCGCCTCGGCTGCGCGCGGTCTGACTTGATCGGCGATTGCGATTATGCCCCGAACCGCAGGATGGGAATCGGCGCCGTTCGACACGCCGACGAGCACCGCCGTACGACCGGCGTCGTTGAACCGTCTGAGCACGTCCGCCATCGTAGCGTCGAGTACCCCAAGCTCACGGAACAGCCGTTCGCTGCCGACATACACCCTCCTACCATCGATAGTCGAGACCACTCCGCGTCCCACCGCCGCCGAGGTCTCGGATGCCGCTATGACGATCACGCCTTGCTCGTCGGCGTAGCGCAGCACGGCGCGCGCTAGCGGATGCTCGCTGCGAGCCTCGGCCGCTGCGGCAAGCTCCAGCACCTCATGCGTTGACGCACCGTTCAGCGCAACGATGTCCACCACTTCCGGCTGACCTTCCGTGAGCGTTCCCGTCTTGTCCAGCGCGACCACGTTCGCACGGCCGGCGTTCTCGAGATGCAGCCCGCCCTTGATGAGAATGCCGCGCCGCGCAGATCCCGCCAGCGCGCTCACGACGGTAACGGGCGTCGAGATGACGAGCGCACACGGGCACGCCACTACCAGCAGCACGAGCGCACGGTAGAACCACTCGCCCCAGGCACCGAATCCGAGCAGTGGCGGAAGCACGAACACGGCGAACGCAGCGACCACCACGATCGGCGTATAGACGCGCGCGAAGCGATCCACGAACGTCTGGCTCGGCGCGCGACTCGCCTGCGCTTCCTCCACCGAATGAATAATGCGCGCAAGAGTTGTGTCGGACGCGGGCTTCGTCGATCGAACCTCCAGCGCGCCTTCGCCGTTCAGCGTGCCGGCGTACACTTCTTCACCGGCTTCCTTCTCGACGGGAATGGACTCTCCCGTAATCGGCGCCTGATTCACCGACGAGCGGCCGGACACGACCTCGCCGTCGACAGCGATCTTCTCGCCGGGTCGAACAACCACCAGCTCGCCGACCTCGACACGGTCTGCAGGCACACGCTCCTCGCGTCCGTCTCGAACTACTGTCGCCTCCGCCGGCGAGAGATCCATCAGCGCCTTGATCGCGTTGCGTGCACGATCCATCGAGTACGTCTCGAGGAGCTGCGCGACCGCGAACAGGAACAGCGCGGACGCGGCCTCCTCGTATTCGCCGATGAACAGTGCGCCGACGGCCGCGATCGACATCAGGAAGTTCATGTCGAGGGCACGGTTCATCGCCGCACGAATCCCTCGCGGGATGATGTACCAGCCGCCGGCCACCATCGCGCCGACAGCCAGTACAGCAGCCGCGCTCTCGTTGTGCAGACCAGAACCGGCGATAAGCGACAGCACCCACAGCACGCCGGAGACCGCGGCGAGCGCTAGACGGCCGTGCCGCTGCCACCAGCTATATTCCTCGCGCTCTTCCCCAATCAGCCGCGCGCGCATCCCCAACTGCGCGGCAGCCCGCTCCACCTCCGGCGCCGTGATCTCGCCCTCGACGGTGAGACGCCCCCGTACCAGGTCGAAGCCGAGGCTGGTTACGCCCGGCAGATTGCCGAGCTTCCCTTCGATCAGGCGCACCTCGTCGGCGCAGTCCAGCCCCTCGACCTCGAACACCTCGCGTCGCGATGTGTCTGTCAAGTCCTTTGCCCGGTAGCCGACGCGGTTGATCGCGCCCGCCAGGTCGCCACGCGCGAGCTTGCCTTCGGCATACTCAACCATGACGCGGCCTCCGAGGACATCGACGCGCACGTCCTCCACACCCTCGAGCTGCCGAAGGGCCTTTTCCACCGTGTCCGCGCAGCTCGAGCAGTCCATCCCGGATACTGCCAGCGTGCACCGGGCCGCTTCATTGGAGTCACGCGAGTTTATGAGCTCAGTCATGCCGCTCCTGCAACGTATCAGTACTAGCTGATATATGGTCGGAACTCTGCTCGCTGTCAATCGCTAACGCCCCCCATTGACCGTTCTCGCAGCTCGACATATCATCCAACACTGATTCGTTACCGGAACCGAGACCCTGTGTCGACCGCAACCGACGTAGCACTGAAGACAAAGGCCAAGCTCTTCCGCGGGTTGAGCGACGGGTCGCGACTCGCGATCCTCGAGGCGCTACGTGAAGGTCCGCGCAGCGTCAGTGAGGTCGTCTCGGCTACCGGTCTGACGCAGCCGAATGTGTCGAACCACATGGCGTGCCTGCTCGACTGCGGCCTGGTCGTACGGGAACAGCGTGGCCGCTTTGCGTTCTACGGTCTTGCGGATGCACGGGTGGAGGATCTGCTCGCTCTCGCCGGGACTCTACTGAACGACATTGCCTGCGGCGTCGAGGCGTGTGGGCGCTACGAGGTGCCGGACGCATGAGGATCGCTCGGCGACTCCGCGCGCTTGTGGCGCTCATTGCGCTGCTCGCAGGTGGCAGCTTCGACGCCGAGCAGGTTGTAGGTGAGCTGCGCGATGGCGCCGTGCACCATGAGTCCGTCGAAGTAGCCGCTGCGCACGCGCAGAGCTCGACTGGTGATCACGGACACGAGGATCAGGGCTCGGATCACGAAGATCACGGTCCCGGTCACTCGCACGGAACCACCAGCGACCACTGTACCCATCAGCATGGCACGCCTGTGCCGAGCAACTTCGCGTTCGCACTTGCGCACGCGATGACCACGACGTCATTCATCGATGATGTCGTGCTGACCCCCAGCGACACTCAATCCTTGCTCCGCCCTCCGATTCTCGGCTGATCGACACGTTCGTGCGTGAGCACCCGGTGCGCTGAGCACCGGGAGCCGTTCACGCCAGTTGATCACCGTGAACAGCCGTGCGCGCCGCTGACTGCGTGCGCTGCGGTCTGAAGGAGCCACATTCGTGCGACACATCGTCATCACTGCGATTGCCTTCGCGGGCTTCGCCATCGCCGCGCGTGCATCCGCCATCCAGCCACCCACGCCTCCTGTCGCGGTCATCCGATCGGACACGCTGCGCCTCACCCTCGAGGCAGCTGAGCGGATGGCGCTGGAGCGCAACGGGATCGTTCTGGCGGCTCGCGCCCGCGTTGCTGGCGCGCGCGGCGATCTACGACAAGCCCGTGCCCTTGGTGCGAACCCGGAGGCGGAGTTCGAGGCGCTGAACGCCTCCGGGCAGCTCGGTGGATACCGTAGCGCCCTGACACAGGAGATCGAGATCGGCGGCCAGCGAGGTGCTCGTGTTGCAGCAGCCGCGGCCCAGCTCTCTGCCGTCGAATACCTGAGGCTGGACGCCGGCCGAGCCGTTCAGCGTGATGTGCACGCCGCGTTCTTTCGGACCGCCGCTGCGCGGGAGCAAGTCAAGGTGATGGAGCAGATCATCGGGCTTCAGAACGATCTGCTCACCGCGGTCCGAACCCAGCTCGCGGAGGGTGAGATCAGCACGCTGGAGGCGAATCTGGCCGAGGTCGAGCTCGGCCGGTCCCGCGCGAAGCTGCTCACCGCACGGCGGCTCGCAGCCGACGCGGAGCACGAGCTCAGGAGCCTGCTCGGGCTGCCACCGCAGCAGCCGATCGCCGTCATCACTTCCGGGAGGGCGTTAGCGTCGGCAGCGCCTGAGACGGACTCGCTGATCGCGCGCGCGATGGCGGAGCGGCCGGACCTTGCAGCGCTGCGTGCGTCCGTGACGGCGGCAGAACGCACAGCGACACTCGCGAGCAGGGCGGCGATACCCAACCCGACGGTCGGAATCCTCGCCGAACGCGAGGACGCCACCGGCCAGACGCAGGTCGGGTTCGTCGTCGGCCTGCCCATCCCGTTGTGGAATCGGAACCGCGGAGCAACGGCGGCGCGCACAGCCGACGTGACGCGCGCTCAGGCGGAGGTGGCGGCCGCGGACGTTCGCATCCGCAACGAGGTCGCGTCTGCGGCGCACGCGTATGCGCTCGCACGCGAGGAGCTCGAGATCCTCGAGTCCGCAGTGCTGGTCCCCGCCAGGGAGAACCAGCGGCTGCTCGAAATCGCGTACCGCGAGGGGAAATCCGACCTGCCGACGATTCTGCTACTCCGCAACCAGCTTCTCGAAGCAGAGCTGGACTATCTGGATGCGTGGCTGGCTGCGCGCACCGCACTGGCAAACCTCGAGGCCGCCATCGGTGCGCCTCTTCGAATGGACAATGACTCCGATGAACGATAGAGAACGCGGGTGCACCAGGCGCCCTGCCCTGCTGCTCGCGCTGCTGATTCCCCTGATCGGCTGCTCCGATGACAGCGAAGGCTCAGAAGAAGCGACAGCCGAGACAGCCCACGAGGAGGTCGTTCAGCTCGACTCCGCAGGAATCGCGGCCGCCGGGATCATGCTCGGAACCGTGGACACCGTGCAGTCCGCGCAGCTCGCTGTCACCGGCAGCATCACCTACGACCAGGCGCGAGTCAGCCACATCGGCCCCCGTACCGAGGGCCGGATCCTCGCCCTGCGAGCGGAGCCCGGCACACGCGTCGCGAGCGGTGCCGTTCTGGCCATCCTCGAGAGCCCCGAGGTGGGTGCACTGCGAGCCGACCTGCACGAGGCCGAGCGGCTGGTCGAGATCGCTCGGGAGCATTACGAGCGCGAACGACGGCTGGAAGCTCAGGGCGTCTCGAGCCGCAGGGAGCTACTCGATGCGGAGGCCGAGCTGCGCCGGCAGCAGGCCTCGCTGCTGCGAGCGGGCGAGCGGCTGCGGGCGCTCGGCGCCGGCAACGGCGAAGGGGGACAGTTCGCAGTCACGTCGCCGTTCGGCGGCGTAGTGGTCGAGATGCATGCGACGCGGGGGGAGGTCGTCGGCCCGTCGGAGCAGCTCTTTACGGTTGCAGATCTCAGCCGCGTCTGGATCGAGCTGGACATCTACGAACGAGATCTGGGTCGGGTGGCCATCGGGCAGCCGGTCGCGGTGACCACGGCGGCATACGGCGCGCGTGTCTTTCCCGGCACGATCGTCTACATCGGAAGTGTGGTGTCGCCCGAGAAGCGCACCGTACAGGCGCGCGTGGAAGTTCCGAATGCTGACGGCGCATTGAAGCCGGGCATGTTCGCGAGGGCGGAGATCGCCGTCGGCGGATCCAATGCAGCGATCACAGCCGTTCCGGAAGGTGCGGTCCAGATGCTCGAGGGCCGCACCGTCGTATTCGTTCCAGGTGGTGCGCCCGGCCAGTTTCGCGCAGTGGACGTGACAACCGGAGAAACACTTCCCGGCAACCGTACGCGCATCCTCGCGGGGCTTCAGCCCGGCCAGCGCATCGTGGTGGCCGGCGGCTTCCTGCTGAGATCCGAACTCGCCGAAGGCGAGATCGGCGAGCACGGGCATTGAGGCGCACATGAACAGGATCATTGCGTTTGCGCTGAAACAGCGGGTACTCGTGCTGGCGCTCGTCGGGCTGCTCATCGGTGTCGGGATCTGGTCGATGCTGCGCCTGCCGATCGACGCCATTCCCGACGTCACGAACGTGCAGGTGCAGGTCAATACGAATGCGCCTGCGCTTTCTCCCATCGAGGTGGAACGCCAGATCACGCTCCCGGTGGAGCTGTCCATGTTCGGCCTGCCGCGGCTGGAGGAGATCCGCTCGATCTCCAAGTTCGGCCTGTCGCAGGTCACCCTCGTGTTCGAGGAGGGGACGGACATCTACTTCGCGCGTCAGCTCGTGCAGGAGCGCCTCCAGGAAGCCCGCGAGGCAATCCCATCCACCCTGGGGTCACCCGAAATGGGTCCGGTGTCCACCGGTTTGGGAGAGATCTTCCAGTACTCGCTCGAGTCGAACAGCCTGGACGCCACTGAGCTACGCACCCTCCAGGAATGGGTCGTGGCCCCGCAGCTGCGCAGCGTGGATGGCGTTGCGGAAGTGAACTCCTTCGGCGGGTTCGAGAAGCAGTACCAGGTGCTGCTGCGGCCCGACGCCCTCGTGCAGTACAACCTCACGTTGAACCAGGTGCTGGACGCAATCGCGGCCAACAATGTGAACGCCGGTGGCGGCTACATCACGCGGGGTGCCGAGCAGCTCGTGGTGCGCGGCGTCGGCCAGGTGCAGGACCTGGAGCAGATCCGGCAGATCGTGGTTACGACGCGCGGCGGCACGCCGGTACACGTGGGCGACGTGGCGGATGTCGTCATCGGCTCCACCATCCGTCAGGGTGCAGTCACGAAGGACGGGCGCGGTGAGGTCGTGACGGGGATCGTGATGATGCGGATGGGCGAGAACTCGCGAACCGTGGTCGAGCGGGTGAAGGAGCGCTTCGAGCAGGTCCAGGCAACGCTGCCGGACGGTGTCGAGCTGCGGGCATTCTATGATCGCGCCGACCTCGTGAACCGCACGCTGAAGACGATCAACCGCAACCTCATCGAGGGCGCGATCCTCGTTGTCGTCGTCCTGTTTCTCCTGCTCGGCAACATCCGCGCGGCACTCATCGTCGCGGCTGCCATCCCGCTGTCAATGATGTTCGCCGTGAGTGCGATGGTACAGGCCGGCATTGCGGGCAGTCTCATGAGCCTCGGCGCCATCGACTTCGGCCTGATCGTCGATGGGTCCGTCGTCATGACCGAGAACTCGATGCGACACCTCGCCGCGCATGACGACGAACGCAAGGGTTTCATGCGTGCCGTCTACGATTCGTGCGTTGAGGTGGCCCGGCCAATCCTGTTCGGTGTCGGCATCATCATCGTCGTCTACCTTCCGATCCTCGCGCTCCAGGGCACCGAGGGGAAGCTGTTCCGCCCGATGGCGGCAACCGTTGTCTTCGCGCTCATCGGTGCACTCATCCTGACCTACGTGCTCACGCCGGTGCTCATCGCCGTGTTCCTGCGCGGCCGTGTCGAGGAGAAGGACCCGTGGCTCATGCAGCGTGCGCGGCGGCTCTATGAGCCGGTTCTCGGCTGGGCGCTGGAGCGACGCAGGACCGTGCTGGCCGGTGCCGCCGGTGCCGTCGGAGCCGCAGCGCTCGTGTTTCCCCTCCTCGGGTCAGAATTCGTGCCGAGGCTCGACGAGGGTGCGCTGGCGATACAGATCCTCCGCCTGCCGAGCGTGTCACTCGAAGAATCCGTGCGACAGTCGACACTCGTCGAGCAGCGCCTGCTCGCCGAGTTCCCGGACGAGATCGAGGACGTCGTCTCGAAGACCGGTCGTGCCGAGATCGCCACCGATCCGATGGGCGTGAACATCAGCGACGTCTTCGTGATGCTGAAGCCGAAGAGCGAGTGGACGCGGGCGGACCACAAGGAGGAGCTGGAAGCCGTGATGGCCGAGGAGCTGGAGCGCATTCCGGGCCTGGTATACGGTTTCAGCCAGCCGATCGAACTGCGGGTGAACGAGCTGGTCGCCGGCGTGCGGAGCGACCTGGCAATCAAGATTTTCGGTGACGATCTGGACGTGCTGAGCCGCATGGCTGAGGAAGTGGTCGGTGCCGTGTCGCGGCTGGAGGGTGCCAGCGGCTTCAAGGCACAGCAGCTCGAAGGCATGCCGCAGCTCGAGATCGTGGTCCGACCGGAGGAGCTTGCTCGCTACAACATCAATGCATCCGACGTGATGCAGACGGTCGAGGCCGTGGGTGGCGCCCAGGCAACGGTGATCCTCGAAGGTCAACGTCGCTTCGCGCTCGTGGTGAGATTCCCCGAGCCTGCCCGACACGACCGGGCAGCCATCTCCAACCTGCTCGTTTCGGCGCCCGCTGGCGAACGTGTACCGCTCGGTCAGCTCGCGTCCGTCCAGGAAGTGAACGGGCCTGCCGAGATCAGTCACGAGAACGGATCACGCCTGATCATCGTGGAGGGGAACGTGCGTGGTCGTGACATAGGGAGCTTCGTCGACGAAGTGCGCGGACTCTTCGCAACCGGCGCGATCGATCTGCCGAGCGGCTACAGGGTCGAGTACGGGGGCCAGTTCGAGAACCTGGAGCGCGGCTCACGCCGACTCATGGTCGTGGTGCCGCTGTCGCTGTTGCTGATCTTCCTACTGCTCTTCGCGACATTCGGTTCGCTGGGCCAGGCCGTTCTCGTATTCACTGGCATTCCTCTGGCGGCCGTGGGTGGCGTGCTGGCTCTGCTTCTGCGCGGCATGCCGTTCAGCATCTCCGCGGGCGTCGGCTTCATCGCTCTGTTCGGTGTCGCGGTGCTGAACGGCGTCGTGCTCGTCACCTATATCAACCAGCTCAGGCGCGAGGGCCGCACGCTGGAAGAAGCAGTACGCGAAGGCGGCATGACACGTCTGCGACCGGTTCTCACGACAGCCATGGTGGCGAGCATAGGGTTCCTGCCGATGGCCATCTCGTGGGGCGCGGGCGCCGAGGTGCAGCGACCCCTTGCGACCGTCGTGATCGGCGGCCTCATCACGAGTACGCTGCTGACCTTGCTTGTCCTGCCAATCCTTTACCTGCTCTTCGAGCGACGCTGGCCGACGAAGCCGCCGCGCCACCGCAGCGCGGAGGAGTGGGCCCTGGCGGAACCCGAGCCGGCAGGAGTCTCATGAGGCTGTTGAATGGCAACGGAAAGGAACCTCGATAATGGGTGCTGGTCACGACCACGGAGCCGGTCGAACCGCGAACAGCCGGAGGCTCGCGATCACGCTCGGGCTGGTCACGCTCTACATGGTCGCGGAAGTCGTCGGCGGCCTGCTCACGAATTCGCTGGCGCTGCTCGCCGACGCGGGTCACATGCTCTCGGATGCGGGAGCGCTGGCGCTCAGCCTCTTCGCGATCTGGCTGGCGGCACGGCCGGCCAGATCGTCATACACCTATGGCTACTATCGCACCGAGATTCTCGCCGCGCTGGTCAACGGCGCGACCCTCGTCGCCATTTCGATCTTCATCTTCCTCGAGGCATTCAAGCGCATCGGGGAACCGCCTGAGGTTCAGGGCGCGCTGATGATGGGGATTGCCACGGGCGGACTCGTTGTGAATCTCGTCGGACTCTGGATACTCAATGCGGGGCGGAACGAGAGCCTGAACGTGCGGGGTGCCTGGCTGCACGTCATGACGGACGCACTCGGCAGCATCGGGGGCGATTGCTGCCGGTGCCGTGATCTGGCTGTTCGGCTGGCGCTGGGCCGATCCGGTAGCTTCCATCGCGATCGGGCTGCTCGTCGTATACAGCTCGTGGAGCCTGCTCAAGGAGACTGTCAGCGTGCTGATGGAGAGTGCGCCGACGGGAATCGACGTGGATGACGTACGCGATTCGCTTCTTGACGTTGCCGGCGTAGAGGAGGTGCATGATCTCCATGTGTGGACCATCACGAGCGGCATCGTCAGCCTTTCCGCTCACCTCGTCGCACCGGGTGCCTCCGAGCGTGCTGCGGTGCTGAAGGCCGCTCGCAAGGCGCTGCATGAGCGTTTCGGCATTGCGCACGTGACCCTGCAGATCGAGCACGACCGGGTGGAGGAGGAGGACAGCGGTGTCTGAAGCTGATGTTGGGCTGCGAGGTTGGCGTCTGGGACTTCTCGTCGGGGGGGCGATGCTCGGATGGGCACTGCTCATCACCTTCATGTTCTCGCCGCCCGACTGGCTGAACAGAACACCCGCGCCTGTGAGTACGCACCTTCCGTATGAGCCGGCGACCCGCGAAGGCCCGCCGGTGATCGTGCTGCGCGACCTCGCAAGACGGGGCTTTGACAGCACTGCGCTCGACATGATCGAGCCGCACTTCCATGTGCTGAATGCAGCACTCGTTACCATCGTGGAACTGAAGGCGGAGTACGACGCCGTCGATAATTCCCTGCAGCGGGATCGGCTGCGCGTCGACGCGGTTCATTTCCATACGACCGCCGACCGTCACGAGGAGCAGATCGAGCGACTCCTCAGTGACGAACTCAGACCGCGGTTCCATGAATACGTGCGTGAACGCGAAGCCGCTGCCGGACTGCATCAGGACACCGTATGGCATCGGCATGACGACCCGGCCCATCGCGGCGTGTCTCCCGGCTTCGAGACGCAGCGGCGGACGCACGACGACAGCGTTTCTGAATCCTGAGCGCGTCCATGTTCAGATTCTGGTCGGGACGGCGGTCATTGCAGTGCCGTGAGTCGAATGAGCAGTGCGGCGAGGGCGACGCCCATGAGCACAGCGAGCACACCTACGAACAGACTGCCCAAGGCATATGCACCGGCGGCCGTCCACTGGCCGTCCCGGACGAGCGTCACCGTCTCCCATGTGTACGTACTGAACGTCGTGAACCCACCCAGCAGGCCGACGGTGAGGAAGCCGCGCATCTCCGGCGTCACCGTCACGACATCGAGCATTCGGAGCACGAAGCCAATCAGCAGCGAGCCGGCGGCATTCACGACAAATGTCCCCCACGGGAATCCCTCTGCCGCACGGTCGTAGACCCAGCCTGACAACGCGAACCGCGCGACAGTCCCGATGGCGCCACCGGCCGCCAGGTACAGAAGCAGCATGCATCCTCCTCTGAAAGAAACGACCTCCCCCGCCTCATGGGCAGGGGAGGAGTCATCAGCGGCCAGGCCGCGGATCTGGCGAACTCCATCGCCGTTCTGTCTTCCAAGAATGTCGTCGCGGCGTTCCTCGCGCAATCAGCCGGAGCCGGTGCGAGCCGCCTTCGCAACCTGCTGCGTAGTCCTGCACGACTCGTCCTCCAATGCCTTCAACGCGGCCGTTGCACTGGCCCTTGCGCCCGTGGCATCTGCGCTGCCTGCTGTGACCACACCGCCGCCATCCGGAGCGGTGGTCTCCACCGCAGAGCCGAGCAGCGCATCATCTGGGCGTCCGCCATATAGTCGTCGCATCAGCCACAGGCTCACGTGCACCAGGCCAATCAGCACCGGCACCTCCACGAGCGGACCGACAACGGTAGCGAAGGCCACGGGTGAGGAGATCCCGAACACGGCGATCGCGACGGCGATCGCCAGCTCGAAGTTGTTGCCGGAGGCGGTGAACGCGAGCGTTGCACTCCGGCCGTAATCCGCACCCAGCCGGTAGGCGAGCAGGAAGCTCACGAGGAACATGATGACGAAGTAGATCGACAACGGTATCGCGATCCAGAGCACGTCGAGCGGCTGGTTGATCATGCGTTCGCCCTGAAGACTGAACATCACGACGATCGTGAACAGCAGCGCGACGAGCGTGATCGGGGAGATCTTCGGCACGAACACGCGGTCGTACCAGTCGTGGCCCTTGATCGGCAGCAACACCACCCGACTGAGGATGCCCGCGGCGAACGGGATGCCGAGATAGATCATCACGCTGCCAAAGATCTGACCCATACTGACGTCGACGACCACGCCCTGGAGACCGAACAGCGGCGGCAGCACGGTCACGAACAGCCACGCATAGAAGCCGAACGTGATGATCTGGAAAACGCTGTTCATCGCGACCAGGCCCGCAGCGTATTCGCTGTTCCCGCGTGCGAGCTGGTTCCATACGAGCACCATCGCGATGCAGCGCGCGATGCCGACCAGGATCAGGCCGACCATGTAGTAGCCCCAACGCGGGTCCGGCCCGAGGAGCGAGGGCGCGATGAAGCCAAAGAACACCACAGCCAGGCCGAACATGAGGAGCGGGCCGATGATCCAGTTCTGCACGAGCGATAGTGCGACGATGCGCGTGTCCGCAAACACCTTCGGCATCAGCTCGTACTTCACCTTTGCGAGAGGCGGGTACATCATCAGGATCAGCCCGATCGCGATGAGTACGTTCGTGTGTTCACCGATCGTCAGCCGCTCGTTGAACGCGGCGACCGGCGCCTGGAGGAAGTAGCCGAGCGCCACACCGATCGCCATCGCCGCGAAGATCCAGACGGTCAGGTACCGGTCGAGGAAGGACAGACGGCGCGTCAGGGACTCAGACATGCGGATGCTCCGGTGGATCGATGGTCATCTATGCGTCACTGCCGACATCAGCCGGGGACTTGCCACCCGTGCGGAGGACCTCCGCGAAGTCATCGGGCAGTTCGCTGGCGCGGATGCCTTGAGCCGCGCGGTCGATGTCATAGTCGACGCGCACCATCCTGACATCGACGGTGCTGTCGCCCATGGTCACGAGCGCGTATCCCGCGCGGGGATCCCCGTCCTTCGGCCGACCGACGGAGCCCGTGTTGGCGAAGTGGATCCCCTCCACCTCGCGATGCCACGGCCTGTGCGTGTGGCCGAACGCGATCACGTCGCCAGCCTTCGCACCCACCGTCTCCGCCATCTGCATACAGAAGCGATCCGACCGATCCTCCGTCCAGTAGACCGTGTTCAGAACCGGGTTGCCATGCAGCAGAATCAGGCGCGGACCCGCCACGTGTCCGCCGAGCGGCCGCACGTCGATACGGAATGGCAACGAACCGAGGTACCGCTTCGTTTCCTGCGATACCTGTCCACGCGTCCACTCGTACGACAGGTGTGACAGCTCCTCCTGTCGCGCATCCTCATACCTGCACCCGCAGTGCTTGTAATCCGTCGCAGTCGTGCTGTCGTAGTTCCCCGCTACGCCTGGAATGGAACGATCCTTCAGGAGCTGCACGACTTCATCCGGCCACGGCGCATAACCCACCAGGTCACCGAGGTGGTAAACCGCGTTCACGTCGGTGCGGGCGTCGAGATCTGCCAGCACTGCCTCGAGCGCCGGCAGATTCGCGTGCACGTCGCTGAGCAGCGCGTATGTCATCTGCATGGAGACCTCACATCAACGCACATTGATGAATGAAGGCAAAAAAACGAGCCTCAGTCGCAGCAGGCACTGCCGCCCATTGGCGCGGAAGCAGCTGATTCACGCAGTGCCCTGAGGCTGCTCTCGAGGTCGGCCAGCGCATCGTGGTTGATCGAATAGTGGACCCATCGACCCGAGCGACGGTCGCTCACGAGACCGGCATCCTTGAGCGTCTTCAAATGGAATGACAGCAGGGACTGCCCGGAGTCGAGGGCATCGGTCAGGTCGCACACGCACCGCTCGCCGCCAGCGAGCTGCTCCAGGATGCGCAGCCGCTTTTCATCGCTCAGCGCCTTCATGCGCTGGAGGGTCAGGACCCTGTCGGCCGTCGTCGCGTTTGCCATGCACCGAATATACATCAATGCTCATTGATGTAACAAGGTCAGGAGCCTGGCGAACATACCGTCGGTGCCTTCCCGCCAAATAGCATCACAGCTCATCCGGCGCAAGCGTAACACTCGCAGTAGAGGTCTGGCGCCGGCGACGAGCTGGATCAGCAGCGTCTCGGCCCCGTTCCCGTCTTGCTTGCTTGACGCACCTACAGGTCACCTCCGCGTCGGGTTCATGGTGCCGCCCGTAGCGCACGGGCGTGCGTCGCCGCGGAGAGCCCGCGTGAGATCGCCGCTACCAACCGCGTGCTTCCCCGCCGACACACACGCAATACGGCGCGTCCGACGCCGGCGACCAACGCTGCGGGTAGCGCCGGGCGACGCGCCGCGACGCGTCACACGGTGAGTGAGCGTGTCCGCCCTATACCGCCGTGTACCCGCCATCGACGAGATAGTAGCCCCCGGTTATGAACGACGCCTCGTCCGAGAGCAGGAAGCAGACGAGCGGCGCCACCTCCTCGGGCCGTCCCAGCCGGCCGAGTGGGTGTCGTGCGATGAGCTGCTGCTTCACGTCGGCCGGGAGTCCGCTGAGCAGCGGTGTCTCGATGTACGCAGGCCCGACGCAGTTGATGCGCAGTCCCTGGGGCCCGTACTCGGCGGCTGCGTTCTTCGTGAGACCGACGACGCCGTGCTTGGCCGCCGTGTACGCTCCGTTGCCGATGGCGGCGACCATTCCGTGAATCGACGCCATATTGACGATGGCGCACTTGTCGGCTCCCACCTCCAGCATCGCCGGTATCTGGCAGCGCATACCGTACAGGACGCCGTTGAGGTTGATGTCGATCACGCGGTTCCAGTCGTCCAGGTCCGTCTCGCCGGCGGGCGCCTGCGCGCCGGCGATCCCCGCATTGTTCACCGCGTAGTGCAGGGCGCCGTATGTCTCGACGGCGAAGTTTACGACCTTCTCGGAATCCCCGGGCTTCGCAGTATCCTGCTGGATCGCGCTCGCGGTCCCGCCCGCCGCACGGATCTCCCGCGCCACACGCTCGGCCGCCTCCAGCCTGATGTCCGAGAGCACGACACTCGCTCCCATATGCGCCAGCCGCTTCGCGATTGCCTCACCCAGCCCGGAGCCGCCACCGGTAACGATCGCCACCTTCCCATCGAACGCACCCATATCCTGTCTCCCTGTTCGGATCGTGTGTCCCGCGCGCGGCACATCTGCCGCGCGCATCGGACGGGGTGACCGCTACCTCCGTGCCCGCACGGCGGCGTGCCCTCCCGACTGCACCGTCATGGCTGAGCCCGGCCTGCTTGCAGCGACCGCGACATGCCGACACTATCCCGCCCGGCCGGGGGGCCATCGAAGCGCAGCGAACCACGAGCGTCGCAGGATGTCCGATACACTTCTGGTCTATGTGATCCTCGCGATCACGATCGCGCTCTTCATGAGCGAGCGGCTGCGCCTCGATGTCGTCGCCCTGATGGCGCTGCTCGCGCTCATGATCACCGGCGTGCTGACGCCCGCGGAGTCGCTTGCCGGATTCTCCGATCCGGTCGTGATCATGATCGCGGCCCTCTTCGTCGTGGCGGGCGCGATGCTGCGGACTGGGCTGGCGGAGCGCTTCGGTCGGTTCCTGGGGCGGTTCGCAGGAACAGGCCGCCGCCGGGCGACGGCGGTTGTGATGGTGGGCACCGGACTGTTGTCCGCGTTCATGAGCACGACGGGCACCGTCGCGCTCATGCTGCCGGTCGTAACGTCGCTCGCCCGCAATGCGCGCCTCAGCCCGTCCCTGATGCTGATGCCACTCGCGATTGCCGCGCTCCTGGGCGGCCTCCTCACCCTGATCGCGACGCCGCCCAACATCATCGTGGCAAATCAGCTCGCATCGGCAGGGTACGAGCCGTTCGGCTTCTTCGACTTCACACCCGTCGGCCTCGCACTCCTCGGCCTCGGCATCGTGCTCATCGTCCTCCTCGGCGACCGGGTACTCCCCGCGCGCGCACCCGTCGACCGCCCGGCCGGAACGGAAGGAGTCACGCTCCTGCCGGGCTCGACGCTGGTCGAGGACTACCTGGTCGATCGGCCTGTCCGCCTGCGGGTCTCGGCCGGGTCGCCGCTCATCGGGACGTCGCCGGCCGAGGCGGAGCTGCGCAGCAGGTTCGACGTGAACGTCGTGGCAATTCACCGGGCACACCGTCGCACCGGCCGGATGGAGCGTCTTGGCGGGACCGCCGAGCAACCGATCCTCGCCGGCGATGAGCTGGACGTGTATGGCCCGCCGGGTTCCATCGAGGCGCTGCGTGCGGCGACCGGACTCGAGTATCTCGGCACGGTCGACGCGCCGGAGGAAACGCAGCTGGCCGAGGTACTGCTTCCACCCCGATCCCGGCTCGTGGGCGAGACCCTCGCCTCGGTCCGCTTCCGGTCCCGCAACAACGTCAACGTGTTGTCGCTGCGCCGACAGGGCGAGCCGCTGGCGGGCCCGCTCGCGGACATCCCGCTCCGCTTCGCGGATACGCTGCTCGTCGCCGGCTCGGCCGAAGCGATCGAGGCGCTGCGCAGCGACCGGGACTTTGTCGTGGTGGCGCGCACGCACGACACTCAGGCAGGCGGTCCGTTCTCCCGGCGCGAGCTCGCTGCGCTCCTCATCATCGGTGGCATGCTCGTGCTCCTCGCCTTCGAGCTGCTGCCGGCCGTCACGTCCGTGCTGGCCGCCGCAGTCGCGCTCGTCCTGGCCGGGTGCCTGAACGCCAACCAGGCCTACCGCGACATCAACTGGGAGAGCGTGGTGCTGATTGCGGCAATTCTGCCGATGGCAACCGCACTCCAGAAGACGGGCGGGGTGGACCAGATCGTGTCACTGCTCGCCCCGCTGACCACGACGGGACCGATCGCGTTGCTCGCAACGATCTACGTTCTGACAGGGGTCATGGGGCTGTTCATATCGAACACGGCGACCGCGGCACTCGTCGCGCCCATCGCGCTGGGAGCAGCCGTACAGCTCGGCGTCTCGCCCCACCCGGTGCTCATGACGGTCGCCGTCGCGTCCTCCGCCGCATTCTCGACGCCGGTCTCGACGCCGGCGAACATGCTCGTGCTGGGGCCCGGGGATTATCGCTTCCGCGACTACGTGCGCGTGGGCGCCCCACTCCAGATCATCGTGGGGATTGCGACGCTGATCATCGTGCCGCTCCTGTTCCCCTTCTGACGACGGCGCACCTCCGCCCTGCCGCGTCGGACCAGGGCGACGGCGGCTCCGAAGTGATTTCGCTGATCGCTACAGGATGATGCCGAGGGGTACGAGGACCGCGTAGCCGAGAACGAGCAGAAGTGGGGCCGCGACGGTCGAGCCGCGCGCAAGCAGCATGTAGCCCACCGTGATCGAGGCGAGTCCTGCAGCGAGCAGGATCGCGTTGATCGCGGAAAACTTCAGGGCCGCCTTCTCGGCGGTCGCGGACTTCGTTGCGCGCTGACGTGTCGCCATGCAGGCAATGTCGAGGCGCGCGGTCCGAGCGTCAAGTTGCCGGCGCTCGAGGGTCCGGTTCGCCGGCGCAGCCGTCGTTATGCGGCCGCGCCGAAGGAGGTCCGGACCCGCCTGCCTGCCTTGGGAGTCTCCTTCCGCCGCTCCTCGAGCAGGCGCCGGAAGAGCTGGAAGATCTCCGGGTCGAACGCGGTGCCCGAGTCGCGCTCCATGATGCGCATGGCCTCCGCGTGACTGAGCGCCGGCCGGTAGCTGCGCGCCGTCGTCAGCGTATCATATACGTCCGCAACGCAGAGGATCCGTGCGGTCAGCGGAATCTCGGTACCACGCAGGCCGTCCGGGTACCCCTTTCCGTCCCAGCGCTCGTGGTGGTTGCGCACGATCGGCCGGATGTCCCAGGGGAAGTTGAGCGGAGCGACGATCTCGTCACCGACGGTCGTGTGGCTGCGCATCAGCGCCCACTCCTCGTCGTTCAGCGCACCCGGCTTGTTCAGAACTTCTTCCGGCACCGCGGTCTTGCCGACGTCATGCAGGTAGCCGCCCATCCGCAGCCACGTCAGATCGCGACGGCTGAAGCCGAGTGCCTCCGCGATCATGCACGTGTAGTCCGCGACCCGCTGGCAGTGACCCGCCGTGTAGTGGTCCTTCGACTCGATGGACTCGCCCCACTCGCGCACGACACGCAGATATGACTGCTCGAGCTGATCGAGACGACGATCCAGGTCGAGCACCTCGTGACTCGCCTGCAGCTGCTCGAACAGTGAGTGCGCGTGGTTGAGCGCGCGCAGCGCATCCGTGTTGCGATTGCACGCGAGGTGCAGGAGCGCCCACTCGGCGTGGCACTCCGCATCGAGCAGACGGTCTTCCGCCTGCCCGGCCAGCTGCACACCCTGGCGGAAATGCGTGTCCGCGAGCCCGACCATACCCATCTCGCGGTACAGCATTCCGTACATCTTGTGGGCCTCGCCCAGCCCCTGCTTCACCTCGAGCCGTGCGAACACCTCGTACGCGCGGTCGCAGCATTCACGCGCCCGCGCATGCTGCTGCTGCGCGAGGTACAGCTCCGCGCGGTTCAGCTCGATCGTGCCGATGAGCGCGGTGTCGCGCAGGCCCTCGGCGAGGTCGAACGCACAGTCGAAGGACGCCTCCGCCGCATCCCACTCGCCCCGGTCGACATGCGCCATCCCCATGTTGTTGCGCGTCCAGCACGCGGCGCGATGGTCGCCCAGGCGCTCGAAGCGCTCCAGCGCCGATGCGTAGTGAACGAGCGCACCGTTGACGTCGCCTGCAATGTTCGCCAGCGTGCCGAGGTTCTGGTGCACCATGGCGCCGAGCCGCTCGTCGCCGATGTCGTCCGCGAGCACACCCGCCTGCCCGTACAGCGTGCGCGCCGTCTCTACGTTGCCGCGGAACTGCTCGATCACGGCGAGGCAGTTCAGTGCCGAGGCGAGCTGCGGCTTGAGCGACGATGCTGCTGCGATCGCATGGCTCGCCTCGTACGCTTCCGTCGCCAGCTCCGTGGAGCCCCACTCGCGATGCAGGTTGCCGATCCAGCGCAGGATATCTGCAGCATCGGCTGCCGTACCGCCGTGCGGCACGGCCCGCAGAGCATCCTCGTAGTGTGCGAGGGTGCCCTCGTAATCCCCTGCGCTCGCCGCCGCGCGTGCTGCATCCACGCATGCAGCGATCGTCGACACCATGAACGGGTCCGTGGCGAGCGTTAGTTCACCGCCATGCAGTAGCGGCTGAAGTGATCGAGCTTCGCCGTGACGGTCTTCGTGCGCGTATCGACCGTGCTCGGCACCTCCTCGATCGCACCGCCAGGCAGGCGCCGCAGGATCACGAGCCGCGACGGATCGCTCACGTTCGTTGCACGCGAGTACGTCAGCGTGAGGGACACCGGCTTGTCGAAGCCCTTCCCTCCGACATCGATGATCCGGCCGAGGAGGCCCGAGATCGTTGCGTCCAGCTCGACCTCGACATACCCCGGACGCGCGAGGATCAGCGTGAACAGCACCGGCCGGTCCACCGCGCCGGCGGGCACCGTGATCGTGTGTCCCAGCAGCGAGATGCTGCCGCCGTTGATGCCGATGATCTTGGAGATGTCCAGGTCGAGCGGAAGCGCGAGGCGTTCCTGGACCAGCGTGTACTCGCCGATCTGCGACGGGCCGAGCAGGCCACCCAGCAGACCGCCGAGTCCGAGCAGCTCCGTCTCGGTCGGTGCGGGCTCGAGCTGCGGCGCAGCCACCTCCCGGCCGCACGACACGCCGGCCATGACGGTCGCGGCAAGCGCCAGAGCGGCGATCCGATTCACCCAGCGTCGGGTCATCGTTCCCTCTGTGATAATGGGGCAGGTTGTATTGTGCGACACGCCGGGGGCAGGGATCGTACCGGGGGACCTATCCGCAATTCCGCCAGGGGTTTGACGTGTGCCACCGAGGCTCGGTCACGTGCCGACCCCGCTACTTCTTTCCATGTGTTGTTGCGGCGCGGCCACGGGCGCGAAGGTCGTGCGCGACGATTCGGCAAACCGGCGATATCACGCCATCATTCGTCAGCGCGTCGCCCGTCGGGCTCGGGGCCCGGCCTGGCTGCGTCCGGGCGACGCGTGACCTGCCCGGGCGACGCGTCGTCAGGTCCATCCGTGCCATGAGCAGCGCCGTCGCCCGCACCCGGTTCCGGGCCATCTGCCGGCTCCTGCAGGATCCAGAAGGCGGGATCGTCGGGGATCTCGTTGGCCCGCAGCCGGGCCAGCCGCGCCCTGTTGTAGCGGTGGCGGATCATCCAGATCGCAACGACGATGACGCCGGTAATGCTCCAGACGACGGCGCCCTGCGCGAGGAAGCGGAGCCAGCCGTACTCACGCCGCACGTGTCGGCTCCAGTCCTGTTCGAAGCGTGCGAGCGTGAACTGGTAGCTTGCGCGCATCGCCTCATCGAGCGAGGCGCCGGCTGCCCACCGCTCGAGCATCTGGGCGAAGGCGGGCTCTCCCCCGTGGGAATAGAGGTAGCGCACCGCGCTTGCGGAGAGCAGGTACGCGATCCGGGCATCGGTCGCGCCGGCTGGCCAGAGGAGGTCGAGCGAGTCGAGCGGCGGTGCGCGCCCGGTCAGGAACGCGACGCGCAGCAGCCAGTCCGCCTCCGGGTCGAGCTGCCCAGCGCTCCATGTCGCGTATCCTTCCGTGAACCAGCGCGGCACCTGCACATTGCCGAGATGGCGCTGGAGCGCGACGTGCGCGAGCTCGTGACGCAGTGTGCGTCGCAGGTCTGCCGGTGATCGCACGCGCGGTGCGTATGCGGGCAGGACGATACGCTCGATCCTCGGAAACGCGACGCCGGCCCCCCATTCCGGCGCGAGCCCTCCCGTCCACGCCGAGAACGTCTGCTCGTCGGGTGCGAGCAGCACGGTGATCTCACTGCCTCGCGCATGAATGTCGGCGGGAAGTCCGGGGAAGGGCTGAATCGCCTGTGGCAGGATCGCGCGTGCGAGCGCCGCCTCCCCGGGCAGGAAGCGTACGACGACGTCGTCGCGCCGGATGCCGCGCAGGTCCTGCGCGACCGCAGGCTGCGCAAACAGCGTCGCGACCAGCGTGAAGAACCTGAGCAACGCCCGCAACGATGACGTGCGAACGCTGTGTGCGAGCGATCCGTGGGACGAGCGTGCGGATGTGTCGCGCAGCGTGTGCTCGTTTCTCACTTCAGCGCGCGCTCTGCAGCTCGCGCGCGATCGTCGTGATCCGGCCACCGATGGCGGGGAGCGGAAGAATCTCATCCGCATAGGGTGCGGCCGCGCGGGGCATACCCGCAATCACGGCGCTTGCTTCGTCCTGCGCGATGGTACGCGCGCCGACGGTGTGGAGTGCGCGCATCCCCTCGGCGCCGTCGCGGCCCATCCCGGTCAGCACGACGCCCAGGCTGGCGGGTCCGAACGTGCGCGCGACTGCGGTGAAGAGCACGTCCGCCGCGGGTCGTACCCCTCGCAGGGGCGGCTCGTCCAGGAGCTGAACGCAGATGCCGTCCTGCGTGCGAGTGAGGCTCAGGTGGTGCGTTCCCGGCCCCAGGTAGACGTGGCCGCCGCGGACGAGCTCCAGGTCGCGTGCGACGCTGACCGGCAGCGCGCACTCTGCCCCGAGTCGTTCCGCGAAACGCTCCGTGAAGGTGGACGGCATGTGCTGCACGATGAACACCGCACACGCCGTATCTTCCGGCAGCGCGGCGACGAGGTCGAGCAGCGCGCTCGGCCCCCCGGTCGACGCGGCGATGGCGACCGCGCACGTCGCCGGGCGCTGCTTCTGTCGAATGCGCCGTGCGCGCTGCAGCGCGCCCGCGACCGCGATCCGCAACCGCAGGTTGCGCAGGCGTGCATGGAGCGCGGCGTCGAGTGCGTTCAGGAGCCGCTCCTCGAACTCCTCCTGCTGTGCGGGATCACTTCCCGGTTTGACGACGTACTCGACCGCGCCGTATTCGAGCGCACGCAGGGCCGGATCGGCCATGCGCTCCGTGTGCGACGAGACGATCACGACGGGCCGCGGCAGCTCGCTCATGATGTAGCCGAGCGTTTCGACACCGCCGAGATCCGGCATCTCGAGGTCGAGCGTGAGCACGTCGGGCTTCTCCGTGTGAAGCAGCCGGATCGCCTCGAAGCCCGTGCCCGCCTCACCGACGACGTTCCAGCGTCCGGTCGTCTCGACGATCTCGCGGATGAGCTGTCGCATCATCGGAGAGTCGTCGACGATGACGATCCGGGCGCGATCGGTGCGGTTGCGATCGCTGCGTGCCCCGCCTGCAGAGCGTGACCTGCGCGCGTCCCCTCCGCTCCGCGACGCGCTACCTCCGACGCCGCTCACAGCGTCACCTCCGGCTGGAGGGCAGACGTGACGCGCAGCACCCCGGTGCTCGTGTCGAGGAACACGCTGCGGCCATGCTCGCCGCCGATCTCCTCAGCATGGAGCGGCACCCCCGCGCACTCCAGCGCTTCGCGCACGGCGTCCACGTTGCGCTGGCCGAGACGGAGGCCGTATTCCGGCAGGAGCGCGGCAAACATCGACGCCCCGCCCGCAATCCGTGCCGTGATCCGCTCGTGCGCCGCTCCGAGCTCGATCATGCGCTCGATCAGCTCCGGCACCGCGGTCGTCGCGAAGCGGCCGGGCGGCGCGCCCCTGCGTGTACGCAGCGGCCTCGGCAGCATGGCGTGCGCGAGCCCGCCGACCCGGGCGTCTGCGTCATAGAGGGCGATCGCGACGCATGAGCCGAGCCCGATCGTGAAGAGGACGCCCCGCTCGCGCGCGACCTTGACCTCACCGATGCGCACCGGCACGCGTTCGGTCATCATGCCCGTCGAAAGATGCGTTCGCGGTTCGCCGTGACGTTGAACCCGGCGGCGTTCGCGCCGAAGAGCGTTTCGACCTTGCCCAGGACAAGAAAGCCCGACCTGACGAGCGAGTCGGCGAAGCGCGCGAAGACGCGGTCCTGCATCCCGCGCTCGAAGTAGATGATGACGTTGCGACAGATGATGAGGTGCACGTCCTGCGGGTACGCATCGCGCAGCAGATCGAGCGCCTCGAAGCGGACCATGGACCGCACCTCCGGGCGCACGCGGAATGTGCCGTCCAGCGTCTCGAACCACCGCGCACGCACGGCGTCGCTCGTTTCCGTGAGCGCGTACGGCCCGTATTCGCCACGCCTCGCGGTCGCGAGTGCACCCTGGTCGATGTCGGTTCCGAGGATGTCGAAGCGATCGAGCGAAAGCCTGTGCGCGGCCGCGTACTCGCGCAGCAGGATCGCCAGCGTGTACGGCTCCTCCCCCCCCGCACAGCCGGCGCTCCAGAGCCTGATCGGTCCTTCCATCGCGAACAGCTCCGGCAGCACGATCCTGCGCAGCGTCTCCCAGACTTCCGGATTCCGGAAGAACTTGCTGACGTTGATCATGACCGTGTCGAGCAGGCGCTCACGCTCCGCGACGTCCCGCTCGAGCAGTGCGCCGTAGTCGCGGTAGCGGTGCAGGCCGTGCGCACGCATGCGCACCGCGATGCGCCGGCGCAGGCAGCGCTCCTTGTACGCACTGCAATCGAGACCGACGTGACGGGTGATCAGCAGCTTCAGCGCTTCCAGTTCCGCGGCATCCCGGGGATCGAGATCACCATTGGCCAGCGGGAGTGAGGATGGCACCGCGGGAAGGGCCTGCAGCGCGCGGCGCACGCGCTGATGGCGCTCTTCGGGTGCCTCAGGCATGCTCCTCGGCGCGTGCGATCTGCAGGTTGTTGCGGACCACCTCGTTGTCCGGGTTGAGCTCCAGCGCGCGCGACCAGGCGCGTAGCGCCTGATCCCGGTTGCGGTTGCGCAGGTGCAGGTTGCCCAGCTTCGCCCAGACGTCGTCACCCAGCGTCGGCTCCAGCTCGGCGGCGCGCCGGTAGTGCTCGATCGCCTCCTCGAGCAGGCCGCGGCGGTATGACACGTCGCCCAGGTTCTTGTGAACCTGCGCGATCCCCGGATCCTCCTCCATCGCGCGCCGATAGGAGCGGTCGGCGGCATCGAGGTCGCCGCGCCGCTCGTGCAGCAGGCCTTCGAGCAGCAGCAGCGGTGCGTTGTCCGGGTAGAGCTGCAGGCCCGCCGCTACGAGCCGGTCGGCCTGGTTGCGACGGCTGCGCACGGCCGCGCACAGCCCGGCAAGGTAGAAGTACGCCGCCACGGGCTGGCCGTCTTCCGCGATGCGCGTGCGGTATTCCTCGAACTCGCGTGCGGCGGCGGCGTAGTGGCCGCCTGTCAGCAGCGTCGTTGCGCGCTGCAGCGACACGAGCGGAGTACCAGGCCGCAGGCCTTCCGCCTCGTTGAGCACGAGCAGTGCATCGGGCGTGCGACCGAGCCGCCGCAGCGCGACGGCCAGGTTGACAAACGCACCGTAGCGCGGGCCCGCGTCCTCGAGCAGGCTCTTGAGCTGACGCACGGCCTCGCGATACTCGCGCCGGCGCAGCGAGATGAGCGCCAGCTGGAAGCGCGCAACGTGATCGCTCGCGTCGAGGTCGACGACGCGCTGGAACTCGCGGGTCGCTTCATCCAGCATGCCGGCCCGGGCGAATGCGATGCCGAGATTGCGACGCTCCTGGATCTCTGCATCGCGGGCACGCACCGGCTCCTCCGTCCTGCGTCCGACCTGGTGCGCAAAACCCGCCTGCAACAGGCCGAAGAGGGCCTTGCCGACCTCGAACTCGGTGTACCCCGTCTGGTCGACGATCTCGCTGAGCGCGCGCGTGCCATCGAGCAGCGGAACCAGGTCTTCCTGCTCCGGTGTGAGCGCGACAGCCGCCGTATCGAGCCGGCTGTGGTCGACCTCGAACACGAGGTCGAATGACGGGATCTTCTTCTCGATCAGGCTCCACTCGTCGACGCGACGCGCAGCCTCGAGAAGCAGGCTCTCCGGGTTGATCGACACGACGACGTCGGCCGGATCCGGCTTCTCGTCGACCTCGAAGAAGAAGTTGCCGCGCGACCACGTGAAGAGGTGATAGATCGCCTCCTCGATCTGCATGCGGATGTAGCGCGTAAGGTCGGCGGGCGTGATGATCCGCCGCTCGACGAGCAGCTCACCGACGCGTTTGTCGGGCTGCCTTGCCTGCTGCACGAGTACTTCGTCGAGCTGCTCCTGTGCGATCTCCCCGTCCCGCACGAGCAGGTCGCCCAGCCGGTCACGGCGGTTGACGATGCGCGCGTACGTGATGCGCCCCTGGTCGAAGTAGATCTGGCCGAAGCGCGAGCGGTCCGCGACGGACAGGCACCCGGTCTTCTGGCCGAGTGCCAGCAGCTGGCAGACGTCGGCCAGGCTGGCTTCCTTGAGGCTGCCCTTGATTGCCATGCGTCAGCCTGCCTCCGTCTCCAGCCAGTCTTCCACGTACGGCCACTGCCAGAGCACCTTCTCGCGGCTGCGGAAGAAGTCGTCGACCGGCAGCTGCGGCTCCGACTGCGGTGCCTCGTCGAGCACGTCGGTCAGGTCGGGCTCGGCGTGCGCAACGGGTACGTCATTGCCTGCGACCGGTACGCGCGGCTCCACCCACGCCGGGACGTCGCGTGCGGATCCGGTCGTCTCCGGCTCCGTCCCCGTTGCCTCCTCCGCGCCCTCGTTCAGCTCTACGACGAGCCCGCTCTCCATGCGCGTGCGCAGACGCTCCTCGAGGCCCGCCAGCGCGCGCGGGGCCACTTCCGCCGCGAATACCAGCTGCCCGCCCGCCCGCACGATATCGTCGAACAGGTGGAACAGCTCCTCCTGCACTCGTTCCGTGCCCGCGATCGCATCCACGTCGTCGAGCACGAGCAGCCGCGCACGCCGGTAGCGTGAGCGCCAGCCGTCCACGTGGTTGTGCTGGATCGCGTCCATCAGCTCATCGGCGAACTCGCGGCCGGTGAGATACGCGATCGCAGTGTCCGGCGACTGGCTCCGCACCTCGTTCGCCAGCGCGACGAGTAGTGCGCTCTTCCCTGCACCGGCGGGCCCGTGCACGTACAGTGGATTGTAGCGGGTGCCCGGTGCCTCGCCGACCGCGCGTGCAGCCCGCACGGCGAACAGCGACGCCGGCAGCGCCAGCTCATCGAAGCTCGGCGACGTCGGCGGCTGCGGCAGCGAGCGTGTGCGCGCCTCTACTGCGGCAAGGAGTGCCTCCGCATCGTGCAGCCGGTCCGGGTTGCGCAGTACCTCGAGCCGCTCGAGCTCCGGCGCTTCCGGATCGAGCTCGCGAATGCGCGCACCGATCGAGCGGAGCCGCTCGACGTCACTCTCGAACTCGTCGATCAGCGTATCTGCCTCGATCTCGCTGACCGGCGAATCGAGTGCGAGCTCGAGGCGGCGCGTGCGGAAGCCCTCGCCTTCCCAGCGCAGGATCGCGTCGGCGAGGCGCTGCTCCGCGGACACGCCGCTGACGACTTCGCCGACCGCGCCCGCGATGTCGTTCAGGAACGCGCCGAACTCGTCCGCCTTGCGCGTCTCCACGCCGACACCGAGCAGGTGGGCGACCTCCTCCGCCGTGACCGTGCGCCCTTCCAGCTCCTGCACGGCGAGGACGCGATTGAGTGCACCCTGCAGCTCGCGCACGTTCGTGAACTCCACGCGGGCAAGCGTCTCCGCGACGCCGGGCGCGAGTGTCTGCCCGCGCTCCTCCGCCTTGCTGCGCGCGATCACAATGCGCGTCTCATACTCGGGGCTGCCGATGTCTGCGATCAGGCCGCCGCTGAAGCGCGTGAGCAGGCGCTGGTCGAGGTCGTCGATCTCCGTCGGCGGACGGTCGCTCGCGAGCACGACCTGCCCTCCGCGCGCCGTGAGCAGATCCCACGCGCGCAGCAGCTCCTCCTGCGCACCGCGACGGCCCGCCAGGAACTGCACGTCGTCGAGCAGCAGCAGGTCGGCGTGGCGGAGCCGGTTGCGGAACGCGTCGCGCTCACCCGCCTGGATCGCGCTCATCACACCCTCGAGCAGGTGCTCGAGCGTCTCGTACACGACCGTCAGGTTCGGGTGCACACGCCGCGCGTGCGCGCCGATCGCCATCACGAGGTGCGTCTTGCCGAGGCCGGACGCGCTGTAGAGGAAGAGCGGATTGTATGCGGCACCGGGCGCATCGGCCACGCGGCGCGCCGCGGCGGCCGCCAGCCGGTTGGCCGCGCCTACGACGAAGTTGTCGAAGGTGAAGCGAGGATCCAGATCCAGCGTGCTCATCCTCCGCCTCTCGCCGCGACCTGGTCAACCGGCGCGCGGAACCGCCGCGACAGGCTCTGCAGCACGAGCTGACTGATCGACTTCAGCGTATCGAAGACTCCGTTGCCGCTCAGCGCGGAGGCAGGAAAGGCCGGCACGCCGCGGAAGTTCAGCAGGTCGTCCAGCTCCTCGATCGACACTACGCCGGGCAGGTCACGCTTGTTGTACTGCAGCACCATCGGGAAGTCGCGCGGCTCGATGTTCTCCTCCAGCAGGTTCTCGTGCAGGTTGCGCAGGCTCTCCATGTTCTCCTCGAGCTGCTCACGCTGCGAGTCCGCCACGAACACGACGCCGTCCGCACCACGCAGCACGAGCTTGCGCGTCGCGTTGTAATACACCTGGCCCGGCACGGTGTACAGCTGCATCCGCGTGCGGAAGCCGGAGATCGTGCCCAGGTCGAGCGGGAGGAAATCGAAGAACAGCGTGCGGTCTGTCTCCGTGGCAAGCGAGACCATCGGCCCCTTCCGCTCTTCGGGGACGAATGCATGCACGTACTGCAGGTTGCTCGTCTTACCCGAACGGCCGGGGCCGTAGTAGACGATCTTGCAGGTGATTTCCTTCGTCGAGTAATTGACCAGCGACATCGCGCCTCTACCGCCCGGGTGCGTCCGGCTGGAACACGCGCTGGAGCCCTTCCTCCAGGTCGCGCTCGAACGTCTGCTGCGTGGTCTGCTCCGACGGCAGCACGCGGAACTCCGGAAGCTGCGCGACCTGCTCGGCCAGCCTGCCGAAAAAGAGCTGGACCAGTCCGAGCGACGACTCCGTGTCGAAGATGACCACGAAGATCAGGTCCTCGACCGGCGTGCGCAGCGTCGCGAGAAACAGGTCCTGCCTGCTGCCGGCGTGGTGCAGATGCTGCCACGGGCCGGCGCCGGTGAGTCGACCGAGCGCGTTCGCTGCCGCATGCGCTGCCGCAGCGAGCGAAGCGACGTTCATGACCTCGTAGCGCCGGGCGAAGCCGTGCTGTGCGAGCACCTGTCCACTGCCGGTCACGACCAGGGCGATCCGGGCGCGTGACTCGCGCACGAACGTCTGGATCGGGGCGCGCAGGGCCTCCACCACCCGCGGCAGCTCGGCAACTCTCATCGGAGCGACTCCGCGGCCCGCTGTGTCTCGAGGCGCACCAGGCCGAGCTGTGCGTCCCGCTCGGCGACCGCGATGACGAGCATCTCGCCTGCACCCGCGACGACGACGTGCCCTGCCGTCGCCTCGAGCTGCAGGGTATGCACACCCTCGTAGCCGCCGGTCTCCGCCGCGCGCTGGGCGCCGCGGTACATTGCGGCGGCGAGTGCCGCAACGGCGCCGCTGTCCACGCCGGACGCGACGTCGACGGCCACAGGCAGCCCTGCCCGTGCCTCGACCACGAGTGCGCCCGCGACGCCACTCACGCGGCTCAGCCGGTCGAGTGCCTCCGTGTACCGTGCCGTCATGCGTACGCCTCCAGGAACTCCTGCGCGAGCGATGCCGCGTGGGCCGCACTGCGCATCATCCAGCCCGCGGGTGCGCCGCTGCGCGCGACGAGCAGGATCACGGCATCGTCGCCGGCAGGCGCGAGGTGGAGCACTGCGCTGCCCGCCTCGATGAGCAGGCCCTCCCAGGCGCCCAGTCCGAGCATCGCCGCAGTGCGCGCGGCTTCGCCGGTCACGCTGCCCAGGACGGCGGCGAGTGCATCGGCTGCACCGCCCACGTCGTCGAGCGCACCGGCGAGCACCATCCCACGCGTGTCGAGCAGCAGTGCGCCCAGCACCGGACCGGTCACGATCGCCTCGAACAGACGTGCTGGGTCGGGGACGGCGAACGCCGAGCCCGCCTGGACAGCCGGCTGACCCGCACGCGGCGCAGATCCAGCGGCCGGCTGCTCCACGGGTGCCCACGGATCCGGCTCCGGGAGGACTGCAGGCTCGGGCGCCGCGCTCACGATGTCGTTCGCCGCCTCCGCGGTGCCCGCCGGAGCCGGTGTCTCCATCCAGGGCTCCGAGCCGGCCCTTGCGTCCTCCGCGTCCATGCGGTCGGCAACGAAGCGCAGCGCTTCGCGCACCGCCTCGTCATCCGGCCGGATCAGTGACGCGCGCTCGAGCCGCTCACGCGCCTGCTGCAGCTCTCCGTTCTCGAGGTGGCAGAAGCCGAGGCCGCGCAGCGCATCGAAATTCGAAGGGTCGAGCCGCAGCACGAACGACCATTCGTCTGCGGCGCGCGCGTAGTCGCCGCGATCGATGTACAGCAGTGCCAGCAGCCCGTGCGCATCCGCGTTGTCGGGATGGTGCTCGAGGCCGCGCAGGCACAGCCGCATCGCGGCGTCCGGCCGGTTCTGCCGCCGGTACGCACGCGCAAGCGGCAGGAACGCGAGCGATCTCGGATCGGCCGCGAGCTCCTCGCTCCAGCGCTGCAGGTCTGCGGGCAGCGGCTTCTTCATGCGTTAAGCCCTTTTTCCACGATCCGTGCAATGTCGCGCACGGCGATGAGTCCATTGGCGACGAGCTCGCGTCGAGTACCGCTCGGCGCAACGCGCAGATACGTCTCCCACGCGGTCGCCGTGCGCTGCAGGTCCCCCGTCTGCACCGCCGAATAGCCGAGGTGAAAGTGCGCCTCGGCCGACATCGGATCCAGCAGAGCGGCGCGCGCGAACGCCTCGGTCGCAGCGCGCATGCGGCCCTGCGCCAGCAGCGTGCGGCCGGAGAGCAGCGCGATGTCCGCGCGCTCCGGGTATGACGACTCGAGCTCCGAGGCGAGCTTCTGCGCCTGCTCCAGCTCACCGTCCTGCATGAGGCGCTCGATGTCCTGCATGGTCGCCTGCAGCTGCGTCTCGGAGATGCGTGAGTGCCTCTCCTCGACCTCTACTACACCTGTACTGACGAGTCCGAAGATCGTTTTTGCAACATCGAACGAGCTGCGTGCGAGATCCGCCGCGATCTGGCGGACGTCACGCTCGCCGTCGATCTGTGCCAGCACTTCCCATTCCTCGGGACGCAGATCGAGCGGCGCGTCCGTACGATCCGCGGTCGGCGCCAGCACGGGGATCGACTCGGGGCTCGGCACCTTGGACTCGAGCCGGGTCCACTCGTCGATGCGGCGCGCGCCCTCCATCAGCAAGGACTCGACGCGCACCCGCGCGAGCAGGCGCGGGCCCGTCATATCCGCGCGCTCCTCGAACTTGAAGTACCCCTCCGTCCACGCCATCACCTCGTAGACGGTCTCCTCCATCTGGAAACGCAGCTGCTGCTCGAGCACATCCTCCGCGATGCTGCCCATCTCGAGGAGCACTTCGGCCAGGCGGCGTGTCGGGTTGGCACGCTGAATCTCGAGGGCGCGGTCCAGCTCGCGCTGCGTCAGCTTGCCCGCGCGGATCAGCAGCTGGCCCAGCCGACGCGTCGAGCGACGCCGCACGGCGAAGATGATCGTACCCTTCGAGAAGTGGATGATCGCCTCGTCGTTCCAGCGGTCGGAGCGGACGGTCAACACTCCCGTCTTGTGCGCCAGGTCGAGCAGCTGCAGCACGTCCTGGATGCTCAACTCCTTGAGCGGCCCCTCGATCGCCATCTCAGTGGCTCCAGTCCGGCGTCGGCTCGACCGGCGCGTCCGGATGCGTCGGCATCAATGCCTCGAGACCGGCGAGCGCCTGCTGATGCCCCGGATCGAAGTGCAGCACCCGGCGGAACGCGACGCCTGCCTCGGTCACGCGACCGAGCCGCGTCAGCAGCGTTCCCAGCCGGACCAGTCCGTCGAGATGGTAGGGGTCGACGGTCAGCAGGTCGACGAGAACGTGGACCGCATCGCGCAGGTGACCTCGCTTCGTCTCCAGGTCCGCCAGTGCGAACGCGGCCTCACCGTAGCTCGGCAGCACGTCGAGCGCTGCCCGGAACTCGCGGGCTGCAGCATCCTCGTCACCACCGAGCGCGTAGGAGCGACCGAGTGCGACGCGCGCCGCGACCGCGAAGTCGTCGATCTCGAGCGCGCGCCGCAGCACGCGCTCCGCTTCCGCCATCTCACCGCTCCGCGCGTGCGCGGTTCCGGTGAGTACGAGCAGCGGGACGTCATCCGGTGACGCGGCGAGCGCGCGGTCGAGCGAGCGCCGCGCACGCGCCGCGTCGCCTGCCATGAGCGCCGCTTCACCGACGAGCCTGGCACTGAGCGGATGCTCCGGCGCGATGCGCTCCAGCTCCTCCGCAACGGCAAGCGCCTCGCCTCCGCGCTTCAGTACGAGGAGCGCACGCGCCGCCCCCTGCAATGCGGCCAGCAGCTCGGGCGAGTCGGGGGCCTCGCGTCGCGCCTCGATCACGCCGCGGAAACGCTCGACCGCTTCGCCCGCCAGCCCGCGCTGCAGGAAGATGTTGCCGAGCAGGAGCTGGACACTGGCGGTGTCTGCGCCAAGCCGCTGCGCCTGCTGCGCGTGGGCCTGTGCATTCTCGAGCAAGCCCGACGCGAGCGCACGTCGCGCCTGCGAAAGCTCGGACTCGATCTCCTCGAAAGGCAGCGCGGGCGCCGGTGCCGATGCAATCGCGTGCGCGAGCGGGTCCGCGCGCTCGAACAGGTCGTCCAGCGCGCCGGCCGCGAACTCGAAGCTGGTGACGCCACTGTCCTTCTCGACCTGCTGCGCGATGTCCAGCTCCGGCGCCGGCACGCTCGCCTCCTCGAACTGGAGGTCGATCAGCAGCCTGAAGCGCGGAGTGGGGATGTACGGGTTCAGCTCGAGGGCATGGCGCGTCTCGCGCAGCGCGCCCTGGTAGTCGCCCAGCGCGGACAGCGCGAAGGCAAGACGGTAGCGGCCCTCCGCGTTCTGCGGGTCCAGCTCGACCGCGCGCAGCAATGCTGACTTCGCTTCGGCTGGCTGCTGCTGCTCGAGCAGGATCTCGCCGAGACCGAGCCACGCGCTGACCAGCAGCGGGTCCAGCTCGAGCGCCTGCCGGTACGCGTCCATTGCCTCGGCGGGCCGCCCGGTGCGGGCCAGCATCAGGCCGAGGTTGCGCAGCACGTCGGGTACCGGACGCTGCTCGATCGCACGGCGGAAGTAGCGCTCGGCCTCCTCGACCGAGCCACGATGGAGCTGCACGACCGCGAAGTTGCTGCACGCGAGTGCGTACAGTGGATCGAGATCGAGCGCGCGCTGGTACGCCCGCTCGGCTTCCTCGAGCTGGCCGGACTGGTGGTGCGCCACGCCCAGCTCGTTCCAGAGCTTCGGGCTGCCCGCCTCCAGGTCGATCAGCGAGCGGTACACCTGGGTTGCCTCATCGCCCGCGCCACGCAGCAGCAGCATCTCCGCCTGCGCCTGCTGCACCAGGAAGCGGTCCTCGCCGCGCTCCGCCGCCAGGCGGAACTCGCGCAGCGCCTCGTCATAGAGCGCCTTCTGCCGGAACGCGAGGCCCAGGTTGTAGTGCGCGAGCGCACCGCCCTCGGCGACAGACGGCTTCTGCTGCGTGTGCTCGCCGATCAGCTCCTCGTAGCGCGCCTTGCTGTGGCTGTCGATCGAGAGGTTGGCCTCGGCATGGGTGTAGCCGGGATTCAGCTCGCTCGCGCGCTTCGCTGCAACCGCAGCGCGCTCCTCGAGCCCGAGCTCGCCGTACACGAACGAGAGCAGGTGGAACGCATCGGCCAGCGTCGCATCCAGCGAGACCGCGCGCTCGAGTGCGTCGCGCGCCTCGTCCGGCGCGCCGCGCCGGTACAGCACGGAGCCGATCTGGAAGTGAAGCCGCGCGTTGTCAGGATCGAGTGCGGCGGCGCGGCGGAGCGCGGCCAGCGCCGCATCCTGCTCGTCGCGACGGAGGTGGGCGCGCGCGATCTGCTCATGGATGTGCGGGTCGTCCGGCGTGCGCCGGAGCACGTCTCCCCACTCGGCGAGTGCGCCGTCGGGGTCGCCGGTGTAGAGCAGCGCGCGGGCGAGGCGGTCACGGGCCGCGACGTCGTTCTCGTTCGCCTCGAGGCGCGCCTTCAGCTCCTCGATCAGCTCGTCGAAGTAGCCGGTGCCGAAATATGCGATGTGCAGGTTACGCTCCGCGACCTGCATGTCGGGGTCGATCTCGATCGCGCGCTCGAAGTGATCGACCGCCTCCGCGTACATCCCCTTGTTGTAGTAGACGACGCCGAGGTTGTTGTGCGCGCCCGCATCGTACGGGTTGATGCGCCGCGCGAGGCCGCGCAGGATCTCGACGTCGCGCTGCGAGCGCGGCTGTCCCGCCTTGCCTGCCGGCTTCGCGTCGTCCGCGCCACGATCCGTCCAGGGCAGCGTCGCAGGAACGGTAGATGCCGCAGTCTCGCTCATCACACCAGCCGCAGCGCGCGCAGCAGTACCTTCAGCGACGCGCGATCGGGAATCAGGAGAAAGTGTGCCGGCAGATCCGCCGAGCCTTCCATGTGCATCGTCACGTTGACGCAGAACACGTCGTCGGTCGTGTCGCCGAAGTTGATGTAGGTCGTGGCGAGCACGGCGGCGGCCATGTCGATCGCGAGCGCGGGCACGGACATGATGAGCAGCATGCCCATGAAGTCCGAGAGCGCATTCAGGTACGCGCCCACGATGATGTTGCCCACCTCCTTGAGCGTGGACTGCTCCAGCTCCCCGAAGCCGTCCGGGAAGGCGGGATCCTCACGTCCCAGCAGCATACCGGCGAGCCGCGCCGCGGTCCGCGCCGGGAACACCTGGACCGTCCGCCCCGTGATGTCGCCGAGAATGCGCATCAGCACGGCAGACACCACCTCGTCCGGCTCGCCGACTACACCCCCGACGTCCTGCAGTCGCAGGATGCTTACTTCCGGCACCTCGATCGAGACCCGTCGACCGGTGAGCTGCGACAGTGCCGTCGCCGCGTGACCGGCTCCGATGTTCGCGACCTCGCGAAGTCCGTCGAGCTGCCTGCTCTGCAGGCCGCGCAGATCCATGGCGTCCTCAGATCACGCTGAGTGGATCGAGCACCAGCGCCGGCCGACCGTCGGCCAGGAGCGTGGCGCCGGAAAATATCGGCAGTGTCCCGGCCGCGGCGTCGAACGTCTTCACCAGGATCTGCTCGTGTCCCACGATCTCATCGAAGCCGAGCGCAATCTTCCGCTGGCCCAGCTCCGCGACGATGGCAGCACGCTCGGTCCGCACGTGCCGGCTTCCCAGCACGCGCGTCATGCGCACCAGCGGCAGGCTCTCATCGCGCAGCTTCACGTATTCACCGCCCGGGTTCCGCCGCTCGATCGCACCATCCAGCTCAATCGCCTCGCTGATGTGCGTGAGTGGCACGGCGTATTCCTCGTCGTCGACGCGCACCAGCAGTGCGCGCGCGAGTGCGAGCGTGATCGGCAGTCGCAACGTGAACGTAGTGCCGTGACCTGGCTCGGTGCGCATGTCGATCGCGCCGCCCAGCGCACGCACGCGCGAGAGCACCACGTCCATGCCCACGCCGCGCCCCGAGAGCTCCGTCACCTCGTCACTCGTCGACAGCCCCGGATGCGCCATGAGGCGCAGCAGTGCGTCATCGTCATGAGCGGCTGCATCGGCCTCCGCATGCAGCCCCGCCAGACGCGCCTTCTCGAGCACGCGCGCCCGGTTGACGCCGCGGCCGTCGTCCTCCAGCGCGATCCGCACGCTCGCACGCGCACGCTCCGCCCGCAGCACGATCGTCCCGCGCGCAGGCTTGCCCGCGGCGACGCGCTCCTCCTCAGCCTCGATCCCGTGATCCACGGCGTTGCGCAGCAGGTGAATCAGCGGGTCGACGACATCGTCGAGGATCGAGCGATCGATCTCGATGCCCTCCCCCTCGATCCGGAACTCGATTTCCTTGTCAGCGCGCCGCGCCGCATCCCGCACCACGCGCGGGAAGCGCTCGAACGCCTCCGCGAGCGGCACCATCCGCACCGACAGTACCGCGTGCTGCAGGTCCGAGAGCAGCGCGGACAGCCTGCCGACGGCCTCCACATTCCCGGCCTTCTCGCCCAGCTCCCGGCGCAGACGTCGCTCGAGCAGCGACAGCTCACCGATGCCGTCGGCGATCTCGTCGAGCCGCCGCTGGTCGACACGCACCTGCACGACCCGCGGTGCTTCGACGACCGGCTGCTCCGCGCGCGCGAGCGGACGCGCGGACGCGGCATCCTCGAAGATGACGAGCTCCACCTCGCCCGCGCCGCGAATCGCCGTCTCCAGCTCGGCGCGGTCGGCGCTCGAGTCGAGCATGATCCGCAGCTCGCCGCCGAACGAGTCGTCGAAGACCGCCGGCTCCGTGCGTGCCACGCGCCAGCGCTGCTCGACGGCGCGCACGACGAGCATCGCGCGCGCGGCCTTGACCGGCGCATCACTGCGCAGCACCACGCGCACCGAGACCTGATCGGGGTCGACCGGCTGTGCGGACGCCGGTCCGCTCTCTACCTGCGCTCCGTCCGCAGGTTCACTCGCTCCGACAGCGAATGGCCCGCGCTCCTCGTCATCCGGGCCCTCCCAGCCATCGACGCGCGGCTCCTCCGTCGCGACCGCATGATCGATCACCCTGCCCAGGTCATCGGCCGCAGCGAGCAGTGAATCGATGATATCGGCATCCACGCGCAGCTCGCCCGTGCGCACGCGATGCAGTCGATCTTCGAGTGCGTGCGCCTGGTCCGCCGCGCTGCGGAACCCCATCGTGGCCGAAAGGCTTTTCAGCGTGTGTGCCGCGCGGAACGCCTCATCGATTGCGCCTTCGACTTCGCCGCGCTCAACGGCAAGCAGCGCCTTGTCCAGCAGACGCAGGTGCTCGCGTGTCTCCGTAACATAGAGGGCGACGAAGTCGCGAAGATCCATCGGCTCAGCTGAGCACGCGCTGCACGGCCTCGAGGACCCGCGACGGCTGGAACGGCTTCACGACGAAGTCGCGCGCGCCGGCCTGAATCGCTTCGATCACGAGCGCCTGCTGTCCCATCGCGCTGCACATCAGGATCTTCGCGTCCGGGAACTCCTTCATGATCGCGCGCACGGCATCGATGCCCCCCATGTCGGGCATCACGATGTCCATCGTGACGAGCGACGGCTGCAGCTCGCGATACTTCTGCACCGCCTCCGATCCGCTCTGCGCTTCACCGACGACGCTGAACCCTGCCTGGCGCAGGATGTCACCCAACATGGTGCGCATGAAGAGCGCGTCGTCGCAGATCAGGACAGTCTTCGCCATTGGTCTCCTATGAAGCTGCCATTCTCGGCAGCAGCCGGTCCAGCAGGTGGTCGGGATCGAGCGCGACGAAGCGCTCCTGGTCCACAGCCCCGATACCGATTACATCGTCCTCATGCAGCGGCAGCTCGCTCGAATCGTCGGGGACCGTCTCTGCGTGTGCAATGCTCAGCACTGCATCAACAGCGAGCCCGACCGTACGTCCACGCCACTCGAGCAGCAGAAGACGATGATCGTGCACCTCGGCCGAGCGGCGCCGGCCGAGCAGGATCCCCACGTCGAAGACCGTGACGATCCGCCCGCGGACGCCGATCAGTCCGCACACCTCTGGACCACAGCCGGGGAGACGCGTGAACGGGCGCGGCGTGAGGATCTCGCGCACCCGCGCGAGCGGGACCGCGAGCCGGATCTCGTCGCACGAGAGAACGACCCACTGCGGCCCTGCTGGCGCGGCAGGTTCCGAGTCGGGCGCGGCGGCGAGCATCGTCACCATTCCCGGTCGCTAAATCGGGGGAACTCCTTGGGTGGCCTGATAATAGCCCGTTCTCCGCGTTCGGGTCAACAATCGTAAATCCGGCGCGGCGGCCTCAACCCTACCCGCCGCGGGCCCATTCCGCGGCCGCCGTGAGGTCCTCCGGCAGCGGCGCCTCGAATCGCATCGGTGCGTCGGTACGCGGATGGCGAAAGCCCAGCTCGGCGGCGTGCAGGAACTGCCTGGGAGTGCGCCGCTCGAGCTCGCGGGCCCAGGCCTGGTCGCGCCCGCTGATCCCGCGGGCCCCCGCACCGCCATAGACCGCGTCGCCGACGACCGGGTGGCCGATGTGGGCGAGGTGTACGCGAATCTGGTGCGTCCGACCGGTGTCGAGCTCGGCGCGGATCAGGTCCGCGGCCCGCCAGCGCTCCAGCCGGTGCAGGCGCGTGCGTGCCGGGCGGCCACCCTCGACAACCGCCATCCGCTGCCGGTGCGTGGGCGACCGTGCGATCGGCTGGTCGACGACCACATCATCCGTGGGCAGGTGTCCCCACGCCGCGGCCAGGTAGATGCGACGCACCTCCCTCCGCTTGAGCGCCGCGGCGAGCGTCCGGTGTGCCGCGTCGTTCTTCGCGATGAGCATCAGCCCGGACGTGTCCCGATCGAGGCGGTGCACGATGCCGGGTCGCAGCACGCCGCCGATCCCGGAGAGATCCGTCAGGTGATGCAGCAGCGCGTGCACGAGTGTGCCGCGCCGGTGGCCCGGCGCGGGATGTACGACGAGGCCCGCCGGCTTGTTGAGCACGGCGATGTCCTCGTCCTGGTAGACGATGTCGAGCGGGATCGGCTCGGGCTCGAGGGTATCGCTTACCGGAGGCGGCAGCTCGATCTCGACGACGTCGCCCGGCTCGGGACGCTGGCTCTTTCGCGCCGGCTGGCCGTTGACGAGCACGTGACCGTCGGCCAGGAGCCGGGCAATACGAGAGCGGGACAGCTCTGGAAGCTGGGCGGCGAGCCACGCATCCAGCCGCCGCTGGTCCACGTCGCTGCCGACGACGAGGCGTCGGCGCCCGGACATGTCAGGGACGGCGCTCAACGCGCCGCTCCTCGTTCCACAGCGACAGCGCCAGGATGACTGCGCCCGTCGTCACCGCGATGTCCGCAACGTTGAAGACGGGCCAGCGGATGCTACCGACACCGACGTCCAGGAAGTCGACGACGCCGCGCTCGGAGCGCAGCCGGTCGATCAGGTTGCCGAGCGCACCGCCGCAGATGAGTGCGATGGCGGCGAGCCGCGGACGATCGCTCGAGGGCGTTGCCCAATACATCCCGGCGAGCGCGAACAGCGCGACGAGCGACAATGCGAGGAACAGGAGCCGGGAGTGATCGCCGACATGGATGCCGAATGCAGCGCCCGGATTGAAGATGTATGTGAGCCGGACGTAATCGCCGATGATGTCGACCTGCTCGTACAGCGTGAGCGAGCTCTGAACGAGCCACTTGGTCGCGTAATCGATGATTACGACACCGGCGACGATCACGACGAAAAGCGCAGCCTTCGACAGCCGCAGCCCTTCCGCGCGCTCGAGCTCCTGTTCTCTCGATGCCATCGGTCCTCAGGCACGCGCCAGCGCGAGGTGCACCGGAATGCCGTCGATGTCCGTGTCCTGCACGGTGTCCCACAGCGCCTCCGCTGCGCCCACCGTCAGCTCCACTGCGAGCGTCTCGCTGCGGATGTAGTCCGCGAATGCGTGCGCAGCCTCGTGCACCTCCGTGGCGCCGTCGATCGCGAGCCTGATCCGGTCGCTCACGGCAAGCCCTGAGTCCTTGCGCAGCCGCTGGATCCGGCTGACCAGCTCACGAGCGAGGCCCTCGCGCCGAAGCTCGTCATCGAGCGTCGGATCCAGGGCGACCGTATAGCCGCCGTCGCTCTCGACGGCCAGCTCACCCTGTGCCTCCTCGATGATCTCCAGCTCCTCCGCCGACAGCGCATGCTGCTGGCCATCGACAGCGATCGTGAGCGGCTGCCCCGCCCGGAAGCGGCGCAGGGCCTCGTCGCTCAGCCCACGCACGGCCTGCGCCGCCGCCTGCGTCGCGGCGCCGAAGCGCTTGCCCAGGACACGGAAATTCGGCTGCGCGCGCAGCGTGACCAGGTCCCCGGCGCCGCGCAGGAACCGCACCTCCTTTACGTTCAGTTCATCCTTCACGACGTCGAGCAGCGCCTCGTCCAGCACGATGCCATCGGGCACGACCGCGTGCAGCGTCCGCAGCGGCTGGCGTACACGGATCCGGACCGTCTCGCGCGCCGCGCGGCCGAGCCGCGCCAGCTCCCGCACCGCGGTCATGCCCCGCTCGAGCCGCTCGTCGCGCGCGGACCCGTCGGGCTCGGGGAACCGTGCGAGGTGCACACTCCCGCCGGTCAGTGCAACGTGCAGCCAGTCTGCATGGAAGGGTGTGAACGGCGCGAGCAGGCCGCAGATCGTCGTGAGCGCCTCGTGCAGCGTCGTGAACGCGGCCCGCGTATCATCCGTATCGCCGCTCCCCCAGAACCGGTCGCGGCTCCGGCGCACATACCAGTTCGACAGGTCGTCGACGACGAAGTCTGCGATCGCGCGCGCCGCGTGCGTCAGCTCGTACTGGTCCAGGTACGTGCGCACCTGTGCCGTCACGGTTGCCAGACGGGACCGCAGCCAGCGGTCGAGCACGTCGTCCGTACGCGCGGAACGCTCCGGTGTCCAGTCCTCCAGGTTCGCGTAGAGCGCGAAGAAACGGTACGTGTTCGCGATCGTGTCGAACACGCGACGCCATGTGTCCGTCAGTGCTTCGGGATCGAAGCGCTTCGATGCCCAGGGCTGGCTCACCGCGATGAAGTACCAGCGGATTGCGTCCGCGCCGAACGACTCGATCGCTTCCCACGGATCGACGACGTTGCCACGCGACTTCGACATCTTCTGGCCGTCGGCATCGAGCACGAGCCCGTTCACGACGACGTTCCGGTAGGCCGGTCCGTCGCCGAGCATGCTCGAGATCGCGAGCAGCGAGTAGAACCAGCCTCGCGTCTGGTCGAGTCCCTCGCAGATGAAGTCTGCCGGGAAATGCCGCTTCCACTGTTCCCCATTCTCGAACGGGTAGTGCCACTGCGCGTACGGCATCGAGCCCGAGTCGAACCACACATCGGCGACTTCCGGCGTGCGGCGCATCGTGCCGCTGCACTGCGGGCACGGGTACGTCAACTTGTCGATGTGCGGCTTGTGCGGATCGAACGGATCCGGCAGCGGCCCCACCCGCTCGGCGAGGGCGGCAAAGCTGCCCAGCACTTCGATGTGCTCGGCATCCTGATCACACACCCAGAACGGCAGCGGCGTGCCCCAGTAGCGCTCGCGCGAGATCGCCCAGTCGACGTTGCCCTCGAGCCACTCGCCGAACCGTCCCGTACCGACCTCGGGCGGGTGCCACGCCACCTGCCGGTTGTTGTCGAGCATGACGTCGCGGATCGCCGTGGTCCGGATGTACCACGAGTCGCGGGCCATGTAGATCAGCGGGCTGCTGCAACGCCAGCAGTGCGGGTACGAATGCGTCTCGAGCGTATGGCGGTAGAGCAGATTCTGCTTGCGCAGCTCCTCGACCAGCAGCGGGTCCGCGTCCTTCACGAACATGCCGCCCACGATCGGGATGTCGCTGTCGAAGCGGCCGGCATCATCGACCGGGCGCAGCAGCGGCAGGTCGTGACGCAGGCCAGCGGCGTAGTCGTCGGCGCCGAACGCGGGCGCCATGTGCACGATTCCGGTCCCGTCGTCCGCAGTAACGAAGTCCTCGAGCACGACCTGCCATGCGCGGCCGCGCGGCTCGGCGCGCACCAGCGTGAACGGACGCATGTACCGCTGTCCGGCAAGCTCGCGTCCGCGCCAGCGCTTCAGCACGGGAGCGTCCTCGCCGACGACCGCCGCACGGCGTGTCTCCGCGAGGATCAGCCGCTGTCCGTTCTTCTCGACCTCGACGTACTCGAGGTCCGGATGCACCGCGAGCGCGGTGTTGGATGGCACCGTCCACGGCGTCGTCGTCCAGACGAGGAACGCGCGGCCATCCCGATCCGGGCGCCCGTCCTCGCCGACGAGCGGCGCGAGGAAGTAGAGCGACGGGTCGGCGACATCGAGGTAGCCCTGGGCGACCTCGTGCGAGCTGAGCGCCGTGCCGCAGCGCGGGCAGTACGGCACGCTCTTGTACCCGCGGTAGATCAGCCCCTTCTCGTGCAGCCGTGAGAAGATCCACCACACGGACTCGATGTACGCCGGCGCGAACGTGACGTACGGGCTGCTGTAGTCGAGCCAGTAGCCGATGCGTTCCGAGAGGCGCTCCCAGTCTTCCTTGTAGGTGAAGACGCTCTCCCTGCATACCTCATTGAATCGCGCGACACCGAGCTCCTCGATCTGCTTCTTGCCGCTGATGCCCAGCTTCTTCTCGGCCTCGATCTCGACCGGCAGCCCGTGCGTGTCCCAGCCGGCTATGCGCGTGACGTGCTTGCCGCGCAGCGCGTGGTACCGGCAGACGAGGTCCTTGATCGTACGGCTGATGACGTGGTGGATCCCGGGCCTGCCGTTCGCCGTCGGCGGGCCCTCATAGAAGACGAACTCTTCGGCGCCGGCGCTCTGCTCCTGCGTCTGCTCGAACAGCCGCTCGCTGCGCCAGCGCGCGAGGACAGTCTCCTCGAGGGAGACCGGCGATGTCGGATACTCGGGGTATCGCATACTTGCTGAAACGGAGCGCACGCGCTCCCTCGGTTCATGAATCGGTTTCGCCTGCCACGGCCTGCAGCAGTGAGACGAGCCGCGGTTCCGCACCCTGCATCGCCGCATCGACCTGCTGCGCGCTGAGCGGCTCCAGCGCATCGGGCAGCGCTACCTGCGTGATCACCGTCAGCGCGAGCACACGCATCGACATGTGGCGTGCCACGATGGCCTCGGGCACGACGCCCGTGCCGGTCGCATCCGCACCAACGGAGCGCAGCATCCGGTACTCCGCGCGCGTCGGGCGGCTCGGCCCCTCGAGCGCAGCGTACACGCCGCGCCGCAGAATCGTCTGCTGCGCGAGCGCCAGGCGCTCGGCTCGGGCCCGCAGCTCCGGATCGTACGCGACGGACATGTCCGGGAAACGCGGCCCGAGGTCGTCCAAATTCGGACCGACGAGCGGGTTGTCGCCCAGCAGGTTGATGTGATCGTCCAGGAGCATGAGCTCACCCGCGGACCACGTGGGCTGCAGCGCAACGCAGTCGGAGACGATCACGAGCGTCCGGGCTCCCAGCGCCCGCATGACCCGCACCGGGAAGGCGACCTGCTGGAGCGTATGCCCCTCGTAGCGGCGTGATCCACCCTGCAGCACGGCGACACGGCGGCCCGCCAGCGTTCCAAGCTGCAGCCGTGCGTGGGCCTCGTCGCCGGGCAGGAGATCCGGGATGTCAGATGCCTCGATGGATGCGTCCAGCGCCAGAGCGTCTGAAAGCGCGGGGGAACGCGTCGGCCAGAGGATTGCAAGCTCCGGCTCCGCTCGACTGCGGTCGCGCACCGCGGCGACGGCCTCATCGATCGCCGCGCGCCGCGCATGCACGGCCGCGTCGCTCACGGCGCGTCCTCGATCAGCTTCGGCAGCCAGGGCTCCACTGCAGCCGCCGGTTGCGGCTCCTCCTCCACATCGTCCTCCTCGATCGCGTCCTCGAGCAGCAGCTCCTCCTCGAGGTACGACGCCTCCCCGAACGCGACCGACTCCTCATCAACCGCTACGGCGGGGGGCGCCAACGCGGCCGCTTCCTCCACCGCCGGTGCGGCCGACGCCGGGGTAGCAGAGGCGGCCGGCTCGGACGGCGGTGATACGGCAGGCGCATGCACGCCCTGCGTGCTGCCGGGAAGCGGCCAGTCCCGGCGTGTCGCGGCCTCGTCGCGGGCGAACACGTTCTGCAGCGCCTCGAGCGAGCGCTCCAGCGCCTCGTCGTCGACCTCTTCCTCGTCGGCTTCCGAGCGCGAGGCATCCGTGGCCGCGCCGTGCGCTGGTGCATCCGGCGCACGCGTGGATCGATCTGCGGCAGCGGTTCCGACGCCTCGCGCCGGCACATCCCGCGCACGCGCGGATCGATCCGCCGCAGCGGTTTCGACGCCGCGCACGTCGCGCGCGGCCTGGGCACCGTAGGCGGGCCGCTGCTCGCGCACGGCCTGCGCTTCCGGCCACGCCTCCGCGTCCGTTTCCTCGTCCAGGCCGGCCCGGTACGTGATCCCGCTCTCCAGGACCTCGAGCTCCTCCAGCTCACGCTCCAGCAGCGCGCGGTAGCTCCGTGCGAGCTGCGCCTGGCGTGCGCGCAGTCGCTTCAGCGTCTGTTCCTCGCGCTCGATCTCCTGTGCAACGTTCGTGCGGATCTGCTCGGCCTCCTGCTCCGCCTCGCGGCGCGCCAGCTCCGCATCGCGCAGGGCCTGCTCCCGCACTTCCTCGCGGAGCTCCTGCGCACTCACGAGCGCGTCGGTCAGCGCACGCTCGCGCTCCTTGTAATCGCGAAGCTGCTGTTCGAGCTGCCGGATGCGGTCCTCGTGACCGAGGTTCTCGCGCACGAGCTCCTCCAGTCGATCAGCCACCAGCTCGAGGAAGTCGTCGACCAGCGCGGGGTCGTAGCCGCGCATTGCGCGCTTGAAGTCGCCTTTCTTCTTGCGGACTTCGAGAGGTGTCAGATCGATCATCGCTCGCGCTCACCGAAGAGGACCGTGCCGAGCCGCACCATCGTGGCGCCCTCCTCGACGGCCCATTCGAAATCGTTCGACATCCCCATCGACAGGTGCTCGGCCCGGAACCCCTCGACCTCGCGCGCGCACTCGTCAAAGAGGGCGCGCGTCCGCTGGAAGGTGCGCCGCACCACCACCTCGTCGTCCGTGAACGGCGCCATCGTCATGAGACCCAGCACGCGCAGACCAGGCAGGGCACAGATCTCTGCCACCGGACCCGTGCCGTTCGCGACGTCGAAGCCCCCCTTCGTCTCCTCGCCGGACGCGTTCACCTGCACGAGGACATCGACCGTCCGCTCCGCCCTCACGGCCTCGGCAGAGACGACCTTCGCCAGGCGAAGTGAATCGAGCGAATGCAGCAGATCGAAGAGCGACAGCGCCCGGCGGACCTTGTTGCGTTGAAGGTGTCCGATCAGGTGCCACTGCACGTCCAGATCCGCGAGCGCGTCCCGCTTCTCTTCCAGCTCCTGGACCCGGTTCTCGCCGCAGATCCTCAGACCCGCGGCGAATGCGGCGCGCGCCGCGGCCGGGGGGTGCCCCTTCGTGACGGCCACCAGCGTCACCGGCCTGCCATCCGCCCGCTCCCGCGCCCGCTCGATTCGCGCCTGAATCTCCGGCAGGTTCTGCTGCAGCCGTGCTTCATACATAGCTCGCAAATTGTAGGCGGGCATGCTGCAAACGGCAACGCCGCTGTAACATGCCCGCCGATCGCACGAAAGAAGGGCCGGTGCCTGCGGCACCGGCCCTCCGTCCGGAACGACCGACCAGCGCTTACTTCGCGCTGAATACGATCGGGATCGCCACCCACACCGGGACCTTCTTGTCGCGGTTCAGCGCGGGCGAGAACTGCATCTGCTCGGCAACCGTCAGCGCCGCCTTGTCCAGCGCCTCGTAGCCGCTCGACTTGTTGATCTGCGTCTTCTGGACGCGACCGTTCTCGTCGATGAAGAACCAGACGAGGGTCTCGCCGCCGATGCCCGCGTCGCGCAGGAGCGGCGGGTAGTTGCGCTCGAGCGCGCGCGCGACTTCGGCGCGGTTGCGCAGCTCCGGCCGTACCGTGAACGGCGTAAAGCGCGGCGCTGCAGAGAGGTCCTCGTTCGCCGACGCCGTCGGCGGCGGCGGCAGGTTCTCGATCGGGTTGTCCTCGAACGTCGTCGAGGCGATCGTCACGTCCTCGTCGATCACTGCGTCGCTGATGACCGGCGTTGCCGGTCGCGCGATCTGCTCCGGCGGCGGCGGGATCTCCACCTCCGGCGGGAGCTCGATCGCCTCGAGCTCTTCCGTCGTGAAGGAGACGTCAGCCGTCGACATTTCCGGCCAGAAGGCAAACATCAGGAAATGCAGAACGGCGGCGACCAGCAGGGAGCCCCAGAACCAGTTTCCGAAGCCCTGCTTGAACCGGTCATTCGCAATTGTCGTCACTGCCATGCCTACCTCCGTTCGCGAGTGACTCGCTGCGCCAGGTTCGTGTAGAACGTCACACGGTAGGCGCCTGCTTCCTGCAATTCCTTCTGCACCGCGTCGACGTACCGGTACGGCACGTCGCGATCCGCGCGGAGAACGACGACCAGACGCCGATCGGAATCCGCGTAGATCGGCGCAATGACGTTCGATACCTCCGCCGGCGGCGTCTGCCGGTCGTTGATGTAGATCGAGCCATCCGACTCGACGTAGAGGTGGAGGATATTCTTGCGAGGCTCATCCAGTTTCTGCGTGGCCTGCGCCTCGGGGAATTCCACCTCGCGCGGCTCCTCCTGCCGGAACGTCGTGCTGACCATGAAGAAGATCAGCAACAGGAATGCCATGTCTGCCAGCGAGGAGGACGGGATCTCGCTCGCCGCCTTCGACTTCCGCTTCAGGCCTCCAGTCAGCATGTGCCGCTACTCCAGGATCTGAAGGGAAATGCGCTCGGCGCCAGCTGTCTGCAGCTGGTCCAGCACGGCGACCATGTTCCGGTACGGCGCGTTCGGCGCCGTCTTGACGGCGGCGATCAGATTCGGGTTCTGCTGGAATCCGAGCCGCCAGATGCCGGCGACGTCCCGCGCAGACACTCGCTGCACGGTCGGGCTCTCGCCGCGCTTCACCTCCACTGTACCATCTTCCAACACCGTCAGGTGCAGGACGTTCCGCTGCGAGACTTCCTGTTCCTCGCCCTGCTCGGGAAGCACGATCGGCAGGCCGCGCTCCTCGTCGAACACGGTCGTGACCAGAAAGAAGACGAGCAGCAGGAACGCGATGTCCGCCATGGACGACGTCGGGATCTCCCCGGACGCGCGGCCCCCCTTCTTGCGCATCAACGCCATGAAATGCCCCCTTCGCTACGGGCTGAGACGGTAGTTATACGAGTGATCACGGCAAATGATCCGAGTCTGGCGCTGCATTGCGATCGGGCGTTCCCTGCCCCTCCACGCTATCCGTGGCGGGCCGGAACCCCGGTCGGGCCGTGCCGAAGGCGCCCGACGGCGCGCCGGCAACCGCCGGCCGCATGTCCCACGCGGTATTCAGCACGTTCGCCGTTCCCTCCTCCATCTGCCGGATCAGCGTGTCGATCCGGGTGACGAAGAAGTTGTAGGCGATATTGACGGGGATGGCGATCGTGAGTCCTGCCGCCGTCGTGATCAGAGCGACCTTGATGCCGCCGGCGACCAGGCTCGCCTCGACCTGCCCGGCCATCTCGATGGCACCGAACGCCGAGATCATGCCCGCCACGGTGCCGAGGAAGCCGAGCAGCGGCGCGACGTTGGATACCGTCGCGAGAATTACGAGGCCGCGCTCCAGGAAGCCGAGCTCGACGACACCGGTCGTCTTGACGCCGTTCTCGATGTCCTCGCTGGGCTGGCGATCACGCAGCCGGAGCAGTCCCGAGTACAGGATGGCGGCCACAGGCCCGGGCGTCTCGGCAGCAAGCTGCAGCGCCTGATCGATCCGACCCTGCTTCATGAGGGCTGCGGTCTCGCTCAGCACAGTGGCCGAGCGGCGGTGTGCTGCCCACAGCGTGTAGCCCTTCGCGATGATCACGCCCAGCGCGAAGAGTGAACACAACACGAGCGGGTACATGAACCACCCGCCATCGTAGAAGATGTTCAGCAGCGAATACGAATGGGTCTGAGTCTCGTCCAAGGCGACGCTCCGGGATGTGTTGCGCCTGTGATGTGGGAATCACGGCAATGTATGCGGCCGTCCCGAGACGTGTCAACGCCGCGCGAGCGCGGCGCCCGTCCCCGGCGTGACGGTCGGCAGGGCTCCGCTCAGCGCCAGCCGCAGCTGGTCCAGGGTGACGTCCCGCTGGAGCACCCCGCGGTGCGCGATGGACACCTGTGACGTCTCCTCGCTCACCACGATCACGAGCGCGTCCGTTTCTTCCGACAGGCCGATCGCAGCCCGGTGGCGCGTGCCCAGGGTGCGGTCGGAGACCGGGAACTGCGTGAGCGGCAGAATCACGCCCGCGGCGATGATCGTGTCACCGTTGATCAGCACCGCGCCGTCGTGCAGGGGGCCGTACGGCGCGAACAGGCTGACGACGAGGTCCGCGCCCACGCGCGCCTGGAGGCGGGTACCGGTCTCGGCATACTCGTCGAGGCCGATGTTCCGCTCGACGGCGATGATCGCGCCGATCTTCGCGCGCGACAGGCGGTCGACCGCTTCGACCAGCTCCTCGACGACCGCGCTCTCCTCGAGCCGGTTGAAGAACGTCAGCATGCGCGACTGCCCGAGCCGCGCGAGGCCGCTGCGCAGCTCCGGCTGGAACACGATGAGCGCGGCGATCGCGCCGTAGTTGAACAGGTTCTCCATCAGGTAGATGAGGAGGTCGAGCTGGAGCAGTCGCGCCGCGAAGAACGTGACGACGAGCACCAGGATGCCCGCGAGGACCTGCATGGCCCGGGTCTGGGCGAGGGCGCGCAGCACGTAGTAGAGGCCCGCCGCGACCAGCAGGATCTGCACGAGATCCTTGACGCCCGGAAGCAGAAACCCGAAACGATCGAAGAGTCCGGTCATTCGATTCCACAGAGTGCGGCCGCCACATCGAGCGCGTGGCGCACCTCACGTACATCATGCACGCGGAACAGTCGTGCACCACGCGTGAGCGCGTGCACGCACGCGGCGATCGTGCCGGGCAGCCGCTCCTCGGGCGGCAGCCCGCCGGACGCCTCGCCGACGAAGCGCTTGCGTGACGGCCCGACGAGCACGGGCGCGCCCATCGCCACGATGCGGTCGAGGTCACGCAGGACGGCGATGCTGTGCTCCGTCCGCTTCGCGAAGCCGAGCCCGGGGTCGAGAACGATCGCCTCCCCGGGTATGCCCGCCGCGCGCGCACTCGCCCGCATCACCTCCAGCTCCGCGATCACCTCGCCGACCACGTCCGTGCCGTACGTCGCGTACGTGTAATCGGCGAGCTCACCGACTTCGCCGCGCGAGTGCATGAGAATGACGCCCGCACCGGCCTCCGCGATGACGCGCGCCATGTCCGGGTCATGCCGCAGGCCGGTCACGTCGTTGATGATGGCGGCGCCCGCCTGCAGGGCCGCGCGCGCGACGCCGGCCTTCATCGTGTCGACGCTCAGCGGGATCTCCGGCCAGCGGGCATTGAGCTGCTCGATGAGCGGGACGACGCGCTCGATCTCGACCTCCGCATCGAGCGGCCGGGCGCCGGGCCGCGTCGACTCGCCGCCGATGTCGAGGATGGCCGCCCCGTCCAGGATCAGCTGCTCGGCGCGGGCGAGCGCGTCGGCGGGCGTCGCATGACGCCCGCCGTCGAAGAACGAATCGGGAGTGACGTTGAGGATGCCGACGACCAGTGGCCGGGTAACGGACAGACTACCCCGGGCGGTTGACCAGTCGGACCGCACGGCGGGGCTTACGGTCATCCGTGTGCGGGGCCCGGCTGAGGCTGCGGCCCGAGGAAGCCGCCGCTCGGCTGCGGCGCGCTTTCCTTCTCCTTCTCCTTGCGGAGCGACTGCGCGAACAGGCGCGCATCGCGCACGATCTTGGCCTCCGGCAGCGGCTCGCCGCGCGCGAGCAGGTCGATCTCGTCACGGTCGAGCGTCTCGCGCTCGAGCAGTGCCTCGGCGATACGCTCCAGGAGGTCGCGGTTTTCCTCCAGCGTCGTCATTGCCGCCTGGTACGCCTCGTCGAGGAGCCGCTTGACTTCGGCATCCACCTGCTGCGCGACATTCTCGGAGATCGCACGGCGCTGACCGATCTCGCGGCCGAGGAAGACCTCGTGCTCGCTGTCGCCGATCGCGATCGGGCCGATGTTCTCGCTCATGCCGAACTGCGTGACCATGCGCCGCGCCATCGCGGTTGCCCGCTCGATATCGTTACCGGCACCGGTCGTGATCTTGGCCTTGCCGAAGATCATCTCCTCCGCTGCACGCCCACCGTACAGCATGGCGAGGCTCGCGATCAGGTAGTCACGCGAATAGCTGTGGCGGTCCTCTTCCGGCAGCGACGCGGTGACGCCGAGTGCGCGGCCGCGCGGCACGATCGTGATCTTGTGCACGGGGTCGAGTCCCGGGGTCCGCAGTGCGACGACGGCGTGGCCGGCCTCGTGGTACGCGGTCAGCTTGCGCTCGCTCTCGGACAGGACCATGCTGCGCCGCTCCGCGCCGAGCATGACCTTGTCCTTCGCGTCCTCGAGATCCTGCATGTAGACCTTGTCGTGGCCGCGGCGGGCAGCGAGCAGCGCACCCTCGTTCACGAGGTTCTGCAGGTCGGCGCCGCTCATGCCCGGCGTCGCGCGGGCGAGCGCCTTCACTTCGACGTCGTCGGCGATCGGCACGCGCCGCAGGTGCACCCGCAGGATGCCTTCCCTGCCCTTCACGTCCGGCGCATCGACGACGACCTGGCGGTCGAAGCGACCCGGGCGCAGCAGCGCCGGATCGAGCACGTCAGGACGGTTCGTTGCGGCGAGCAGGATGACGCCCTCGTTCGACTCGAAGCCGTCCATCTCGACGAGGAGCTGGTTCAGCGTCTGCTCCCGCTCGTCGTGGCCGCCGCCCAGACCGGCACCACGGTGCCGGCCGACTGCATCGATCTCGTCGATGAAGATGATGCACGGCGCGTGTGCCTTGCCCTGCTCGAACAGGTCGCGCACGCGCGAGGCGCCGACGCCGACGAACATCTCGACGAAGTCCGACCCGCTCATCGAGAAGAACGGCCGGCCTGCCTCACCGGCCACCGCCCGCGCGAGCAGCGTCTTGCCGGTTCCCGGCGGACCGACGAGCAGGACGCCCTTGGGCAGACGCCCACCCAGGCGGCTGAACTTCTGCGGGTCCTTCAGGAACTCGATGATTTCCTGGAGCTCTTCCTTCGCCTCGTCCGCACCGGCGACGTCGGCGAACGTCACCTTCGGCGTGTCACCGGAGAGCAGGCGCGCCTTCGACTTGCCGAACTGGAATGCCTTGCTGCCGCCTGCCTGCATCTGGCGGAGCATGAAGAACCAGAAGCCGATGATCAGCAGCCAGGGCAGCGCCTGCAGCAGGATGAACCACCAGTTCTGCTTGGGGTCCTCGGCGCGGATCGTGACGTCCTGCGCGATCAGCTGCGCCTGCAGCTCGTCGGTGCTGTTCTCGAACGGAAGTGTCGTCGTGAACGCCTGGACCTGGCGATCGTCCACGATGATCGGCGTCCGCAGCGTCCCCTCGATCCGGTTGCTCCCGACCACCGTGACCGATTCGATGTTGCCTGCCTCGAGCTGGCTCAGGAACTGCGGCCGGTAATCCAGCTCCGCCGATTGTTGCTGCCGGTTCGGGTTGAACACCTGCAGCACCAGCAGCGGCACCAGGAAGATCAGGATCCAGAAGGATGCACCGCGCGTCACGCGTGCAACGCGTGAGGGGCGCTTCCCGGGATCGTTATCGCGGTCCTGCATTCGTCTTCTACTCGAATCGCCGAACGCGCGTCACAGCGACGCGATGAACGGCAGGTTGCGGAAGTGCTCGCTGTGGTCGAGACCGTAGCCGATCAGGAACTCCGACGGCGCGTCGAAGCCGACCCAGCGGGCATCGAGCACGAGCTCGCGCGCAATACGCTTGTGCAGCAGCGTGCACAGCTCCAGCGACTTCGGGCCGCGCGAGCGCAGCAGCGGCACGAGTCGGTTCAGGGTGGTGCCGCTGTCGATGATGTCCTCGACCAGCAGCACGTGATGCTCTCCCAGGTCCGTCGTCGGGTCGTACACCAGGTCCACCTTGCCGCTGCTCACGGTGCCCGCGCCGTAGCTCGACGCGACCATGAAATCCACCGTGACCGGCCGCTCGATCTCGCGGACCAGGTCGGCAACGAAGATGAACGAGCCCTTCAGCAGCCCGAGCACGAGCAGATTCTCGCCGTCCGGATACGCGGCGGTGATGTCGCGCCCCATGGCCGCGACCCGCTCCGCGATCTGCTCGCGGCTGAAGACGATCCGCTTGACGTCGCGCCCGCCCGTCCGTGCACGCAGCTCTGCCGTACCTGTCATTCACCCACCACGATATGAAACCCCGCCGCACCCTCGACGGGTCCGATGTCGTGTGCGCGCGCGATACCCGGCACCCACAGCACGCGACCCGCAGCATCCGCGAGCACGGGCCGTCGTTCTCGCTCGAAGCGGCTGAGGCCGCGCTCCAGAAACAGTTTCTTCAACTTCTTGCTGCCGTAGCGCAGCCGGATTCGATCGCCCGGCCGCCACCGGCGCAGCATCAGAGGAAAGGCAAGTGTGGTGGGATCGACATGGAGTGTGTCGGCCCCGTCCGGCCCGCTGCCTGGCGCCCATCGCGCCGCGATACGACGTCCGGCGATCCTCGCCACGCCGCTCCCCGCCACCGGCGCCGGGATCTCCAGCGGTCTGTCCGACGGGACGTACCGCTCTCGCCGGACGACGATGCGGTCGCGGTCGCGCTCGACCCGCAACCCGCCGGTCAGCGTCATGCTCTTCCCGCTCGCGGCCGAGCGAACGAACGCGTCGACCGCCTCCGTCGCGGCCCTTCCGGGAACGCTGCCGAATCGACGCAACTCCTGTCGCAGCACACGTCTGCGAACCTGCGGATCATAGTCGAGAAGTGCTTGTCTGGCAAGGACGATACGGTCCCTTCCGCGCTCCCTGATGACGTCCGCGCGCACATCCTCCAGGGCCGCATCCCACGCGTGCTCCGCCGCCCGGGCGAGGGTGGCAAGGCGGACCAGACGTTCGGTCGCGCCCGGGGCGGCCGCCTCGAGCGCCGGCAGCAGGTGAAGCCGGATCACGTTGCGCGGAGTCATCGGAAGGAGGTTCGTCGGGTCCTCCCGCCAGCGCACCCGGTGCCGCACGCAGTAGGCCCGGAGGGCGTCACGCCGCACACCCAGCAGCGGCCGGATGATCCGGACGCGTCGTCCGCCCACGCGGACCGTCCTCTCGGGCGCGATTCCGGCGAGGCCGGCGAGCCCCGTCCCGCGAACGACGCGGTGCAGCACGGTCTCGGCCTGGTCGTCGGCGTGGTGGGCGGTCACGATGACACCGGCCCCGGTCGAGCGCGCGGCCTCCAGCAGGAAGTCCCAGCGCATCACCCGGGCACTCGTCTCCCCGGTCGGGGGCACCTCGGCCGCCCCCTCGACCAGCGGGACCTCCCATGCCGTACACACGCCCCGAACCCAGGCGGCGTCCGCAGCGCTATCCGGTCGCATCCGGTGGTCGAAGTGGGCGGCGAGGAACCGGCCCGGCGCCAACGCTGCCGGACCAAAGCGGAGGATGTGGAGGAGCGCCATCGAATCGGCGCCCCCGGACAAAGCCAGCAGTACACGCTCGCGCGCGCGCGCACGCGCGAGGATCTCGTGGAGGTCAACGGGCCGGAGGCGCTCGTCCGGCCCTGCCGGCGCTGCGTGGCTCACGCGAGCGTGCCGAGCTCCGGGTCGCCCGGCGGCAGCGGTCGGCCGACGCGCGCGTGAAGCACCCGGGCGAGCCGGTCCGGCCGGTCGGTGACCAGACCGTCCGCGCCCCAGTCCAGGAGTCGCTCCATGTCGGCGGTTTCGTTCACCGTCCAGATGTGCACATGGCTTCCGCGGCGGTGCACGTCACGGATGAACCGCGGCGTGACGATCCGGCGGCCGTCCCACGTCTCGGGCATCTGGACGACGTGCGCGCTCAGCGAGCCGAAGCGCGCGCAGTGCAACCGGTGGAGCGTGTAGAAGCGGCGGCCGTGCTCGACGGACGCACTGAGCGCGCCCTTCCACTCGTGGAACAGCGTGCGGTCGCGGTCATACGCACTGGCGAGGATGATGCGGTCGCGCGCACCCGCTGCGTCCAGTGCATCGAAGAGCGGTCGCTGCGCAGCGCCGGTCTTCACCTCCACCGTGATGCGCATCGTCGGCAGCGCTTCGAGCACCTCGTCGATCGTCGGGATGCGGACGCCCCTGCCACGCAGCGGGTACGTGCGACCACCATCGCGCGAGAAGTGGTACGCGGCGTCGAGACTCTGCAGCTCGGCGAGTGTCATGCTGGCGACGTCGCCGGTGCCGTCCGTCGTGCGATCCACCGTAGGATCGTGGATCACCACGCAGCGGCCATCCGCCGTTGCATGCACGTCGAGCTCGAGCATGTCCGCCTGCCACAGCTCGTGCGCGCGCGAGAATGCGTACAGCGTGTTTTCCGGGTAGAGACCTGCGCCGCCGCGATGTGCAATCAGGAGGGGTGCACCCGCGAGCAACGGGTGCGGTGCGCTGCTCACGTCAGTCGTCGCGGCCGGCAAGCTCGAGTCGCGACGCTGCGTCGACCGAGATGCCGTGCAGCCGGTAGAGCACGAGGTCGATCAGCCGCTCCACCATCTCACGCTCCAGGCGCGCCTCATCATCCGTCGCGGGCAGGAGCTCGAGGTAGCGGGTGGCCAGGAACAGGAGAACGTCCTCGACGACTTCCGGCCGCGGTGTCGCGGGGACCTTCGAGTCCGCCGTCGCCTTCTTCAGCAGGAGTCCGTCGATGAACGCAAGGAAGCCCGGGAACGCCAGCTCGACGAGCTCGCTGCCGCCCTGTGACATCTCCTCCTCGGTCAGCTTTTCCCACTCGAGCTCGTTCCAGTACAGCTCCTCCGCCTCCTCGCGCAGGAACGTGCGCCGGTCCTCACTGAGTCCCGACGGACGCGGCGGCACGAGTGGCGACTGAAGCAGGCGCTCGAGCCGGGCGCGACGTCGCGCAAGCAGGACCTCCGGATGGAGTCGTCGTGGCGGCTGCGGAGTGCTCATTCGGCTCCCGTGACGGTTGCCGCCAAGATACGCCCGCTACTGGCAGGCGGCAAACCGCTACAGACGGAACTCCTGGAACAGCCGCTTCTCCCCCTCGCCCTCGATGTTCGCCTCCAGCTCCAGGTACGGCTCGAGTCCGCTGCCCGCCAGCTTCTCGCGGAACAGCTGGTCGAGCTGGAACACGCCCGCCGAGTTCGACAGCTCGATCCGCAGCCGAACCGGCTTGTTCTCGCCCCGCTCGATATGCACGGACTCCACCGCTGCGGCAGACAGCGAGTGAATGCTCGTCGAGCCCGCGGCAAACGGGATCCGGGACCGGCCCTTCGCCATGTCGAGCGCATCGGCAACCCGGACCACACCCGCCTCGATGGTCAGCGGCTTCCCGTCCGATCGATGCGCGATGATCGCGTGCAGCGTCTCCGCCTTCACGATCGACGCGGTGCGCGTGTCGTAGATGCCGGAGAGCAGCGACCCGAGACGCTCGCGCGCGATGAACAGCGAGTACGCCTCGTGGTCGGCCCGGTGGATCGCCATCCCCACGTCGTGCAGCAGTGATGCCGCCGCGACGACCACCTCCGCGTCGTCGTGCCCCATCTCGTAGTTGTGCACGATCGATGGCTCCACCCCGCCTTCCACGAGCAGCCGGAGCAGCCGCGTCGCGATGTTCATCACGATCTTCACGTGGACCGGCCCGTGGTCCGTCATCCCGAGCCGCTCGATCGCGTTCACGTTGGCGGCGAGCCACAGCCCGTACAGCTCGTCGTCCGCGTTTGCCGCGGCGACCAGCGCACGCAGCTTCTCATTGTGCCGCTCCGGCACGCTCATCAGGATCCGACGCTCGAACCGATCCGCCACGCTGCGCCGGAACGGATGAGGCTCCTCTTCATGCAGCTGCTCCACCATGCCGCTCTCTCCTCCGTCTGCCACGTCACCACTCCCGCCTGAATAGACGCACCATACGCACCAAAAAGAAAGGCGCCACGGTTGCCCGTGGCGCCTCCCGGATTGTACTGCAACGTTCGACCGTCAGGCCATCGCTGCGCCGGCGTTGCCGGCAGCAGCTGCGGTGCTCGCGGCCTTGCGGGCGCCGGTCCGGCGGGTCGACTTGCGGGCACCCTTCCGGGCCGTCTTGCGTGCACCCTTCCGGGCCGTCGACTTGCGCGTCGACTTGCGCGTCGACTTCCGTGCCGTCTTCCGCGTGCTCTTGCGGGCCGTCGACTTCCGCGCGCCCTTGCGGGCCGTCTTCCGCGTGCTCTTGCGAGCCGTCGACTTGCGTGCGCCCTTGCGAGCCGTCTTCCGCGTGCTCTTGCGGGCCGTCGACTTCCGCGCGCCCTTGCGGGCCGTCTTCCGCGTGCTCTTGCGAGCCGTCGACTTGCGTGCACCCTTGCGAGCCGTCTTCCGCGTGCTCTTGCGGGCCGTCGACTTCCGCGCGCCCTTGCGGGCCGTCTTCCGCGTGCTCTTGCGAGCCGTTGACTTCCGCGTCGACTTCCGTGCGGTCTTCCGCGCGCCGGTGCGACGCGTGGTCTTGCGTGCGGCCTTCCGGGCCGTCTTGCGTGCACCTGCCCGCTTGGTCGTGCGCTTCTTCGCAGCCGTCTTGCGGGTGCCCTTGCGGGCGGTGCGCTTCGTTGTGGTCCTGCGTCGAGTTGCCATGTGCGGTCCTTTGAGAAAGTGGACTTGGAACCAGCAACTGCTTCCCACGGGTGAGTGGGTGTGCGTGTATGTCTATACGCGTGCGCGCGAAAACACAAGATTTTTTTTGGGGGTGCCAACCGCCGATCAATGCCGGGTCCGCAGTCGTACATGTTCGATCGAACCCGCCGGTGATGTCGGGTGAGCCCGCGCGTGGTCATCCGCGAGGCAACGAGTTCGAGCAGACTGACATCTCATGTGCTGGCACATCCGGCTATCTCTGCGACCCCATGTGCCACTGTCGCTGCACGATCGCGGAGAGCATCTTGGGAGAGCGGCTGACTGCCGCTCATGCCAACGGTCCATGACTCAGTTCCCCGGTCTGCTCATGCGAGTACCAAGGCGCGCTTTCATCGCCGGCATCACGCTGCTCGTAATCACCGCACTCGGTGTCGGCATCTATGCCCGCATCGGTGCCCGCAATGAAGTCGCCGGCGACACGCTCGGCGCATCCGGCGACCTGCCCGTCACCTCTTCCGGCAGCGCGTTCGCGATCGATCAGCCGATCCCGGTCGAGGGTGCGCGGGTGCTGCGCGACACGCTCGTGCTGACGGTGCGGGCGGAGGGCCAGGCTGCGGCGTGGCGGCAGACGACGGTGCATGCGCAGGTCGCCGGTCAGGTCCGCAGCGTCGCCGTCCGGGAGAACAGTCGGGTTGCACCGGGCACCCCGCTCATCACGATCGATTCGACGGAGTATGCGCTGGCTGCCGATGAGGCACGGGCGCGCATGCGCCAGTCGCTCGCGCAGTACCAGGAGCTGACGCTGTTCGATGAGCGGATCGAGGATGAGGCGGTGCGCGCCGACCGCGAGCGGGCGGCGCGTGCACGGAGCGGACTCGATGCGGCTGAGGTCGCGGTACGACGTGCCGAGCTCGACCTGCAGCGGACGCGTGTGGTGAGCCCGTTCAGCGGGCGTGTCGCCAACCTGCGCGTGGTGCCGGGTCAGACCGTGAAGGTGGGCGAGGAGCTCGTCACGATCTCGGACATCGACCCGATCCGGCTCGAGGTGCAGGTACTCGAGGGAGCGGTCGGCCACCTGTCCATCGGCGGTAGCGCACGCGTCACGTTCTCCGCGTTCCCGGGTGAGACGTTCACGGGCCGCATCGAGACCGTGAACCCGATCGTCGACCCGACGACCCGCAGCGCGCGTGTCATCGTGACCGTGCCCAATCCGGATGGCCGGATCCTGCCCGGCTTCTACGCGGTCGTGCAGCTGGACGCGACCCGCTTCCCCGATCGCGTACTGGTCCCCCGCAGTGCGATCCTGGAGCGCGACCGGCGCACGATGCTGTTCGTGTACGCCCCCGATGCGAGCGGCCGGGCCGGCCGCGCGAAATGGCGCTACGTGACCACCGGTCTCGAGAACAACGAGCTCGTGGAGATCCTCGAGAACCCCGAGACCGACATGGTCGAGCCGGGCGAAGTCGTGCTGGTGGGCGGCCACCACACGCTGACGCATGACGCGCCCATCCGCCTTGTCGACAACGTTCGCGCTGCGGGAGGTCGACCGGAATGAGACCGCATCGCGCCGCAGTGCTGCGTGCGATCCGGGCGTCGATCGCGCTCGCTGCGCTGCTCACCGTCAGCGCTGCGACCGCCGTCGCGCAGGCGCCCCCGGACACCCTTACGCTCGCCGATGCCCTCCGGCTCGCACGCGAGAACAGCCCACAGTACCGCCAGGCGCTGAACGACATCCGCGTGGCTTCCGCGCAGGTGCGCCAGAGCTGGGGTGCGTTCCTGCCCAGCCTGAGCGCATCGATCGGCTACAGCGGGATGTCGACGCGGACGTCGACCGGTGAAGGCAACTTCGGCGAGGTCATCGAGGACGAGGAGCGCGTGGTCGAGAGCAGCAGTGCGTCGCACGGCGTGAGTGCACGCATGATGCTGTTCGACGGCGGCGCGATGTTCCGCCGGGTGAGTGCGGCGCGCGCACAGGAGGCCGCGGCGGAGGCGACGGTGGCGGCGTCACTCAGCCGGCTGGATGCGGCGGTGGAGCGTGCCTGGCACGACGCGCAGCGCGCCGAGCGGCTGATCGAGCTGGAGGAGCGGCTGCTCGCATCGGCGAAGGAACGGCTCGAGCGGAGCGAGCAGCTCTTCCGGCTCGCCGCCGCGACACAGGTCGACGTGCTCGGCGCGCAGGTCGACGTGGCGTCGCAGGAGCAGATCCTTGCGGCGGCCCGGGACGAGGCACGCAAGAGTCGACTCGCGCTCCTGGAGATGATCGGACTGCGGCCACAGGACGCGGAGTCGTTCGCAATTCCGGCGGGCATGCCGGCCGCGTTCGATCCGGCGGCGCTCGACATGGACGCGCTCGTTGCGCAGGCGCTGCAGGCGAGCCCAGTGGTTCTGCACCAGCAGGCGCTGGCAGAGGCAGCAGACCGGCAGGCGAGCGCGGCGCGCGCCGCGCGCTGGCCGTCGATCGATGCCAACCTGAGCTACAGCCGGAGCCTCCGCGAGCCCGGGGCATTCGATGCCTTCGGTCGGTTCAATGCGCAGCAGCGCGGGTTCAGCTTCGGCCTGTCGGCGACCCTCCCGATCTTCTCGAACTTCCGGACCGCGGCAAACATCGCGCAGGCGGAGGCGAACGCAGAGGACGCGCGCGAGCAGGAGCGTGCGACGCGCCTGCAGACCGAGCGCGAAGTGCGCGCGGCCGTGATCGACCTCGAGAATGCCTACCGCCAGCTCGCACTCGCCGAGCAGAAGGCAGCACTGAGCGCACAGCGACTCGAGCTGGCGACCGAGCAGTACCGGCTGGGCGCGCTCGACTTCCTGCGCCTGCAGCGCGTGATCGACGAGACGTCGAATGCCGAGCGCCAGGCACTGGACGCGCGTTACGGCTTCGTCCGCGCGCGCGTTGCACTCGAGGAGAAGCTGGGCGCTCCCCTGCTCCGGAGCTGAGGCGACGATGTCGATCCCGCGCCTCGCGATCCAGCGCCCCGTCGGCGTGGCCATGCTGGTCGTCGCGCTCGTGTTCCTGGGCGCACTTTCGGCCAGCCGCCTGCCCGTCGACCTGCTGCCCGACATCGCCTACCCCAAGCTGGTGGTCTACACGAGCTACCCGGACGTCGCACCCGCCGAGGTCGAGCGTTTCGTCACCGAGCCGGTCGAGCAGCAGGTCGCGACGGTGCCGGGTGTCGAGCGCGTCGAGAGCATGACCCGCGAAGGTGCATCGCTGGTGGTTCTGCGCTTCGCGTGGGGCACGGACATGGATTTCGCCGCGCTCAACGTGCGCGAGAAGATCGATGCGCTGCGCGACGTCCTGCCCGAGCGTGCGGCGCGCCCGGTCGTGCTGCGCACCGATCCGCGCAGCGAGCCGATCATGGCGATCAGCGTCGCCGGCGACATCAGCCTCTGGGACCTCAAGGAGCTCGCCGAAACCGTGTTCCGTCGGCGTCTCGAGCAGATCGACGGCGTCGCGGAGGCCGGCGTGACCGGCGGGCTGGAGCGCGAGATCCAGGTCGACGTCGACCGCACGCGCATGGAGAGCTACGGGATCACGCTGCAGCAGATCGAGGCGTCGCTGCAGGGAGCGAACGCGAGCGCGCCGAGCGGTACGATCCGCCGCGGACGCTACCGCTACGCCCTGCGCACGATCGGCGAGCTGCAGAGCGTGAGCGAGATTGGCAGCGTCTTGATCGCGCAGCAGGCACCCGGCAGCACCCGTCCGGACGGTCGCGTCCTGCTGCGCGATGTCGCCACCGTCACGGACGGCTTCCGCGAGCGCGAGTCGCTTGCCCGCTACAATGGGGCCGAAGCGGTCGGGCTGCTGATCTACAAGGAGTCGGGCGCGAACACGGTGCGCGTGGCGGAGCGCGTGGAGGAGGCACTCGACCAGCTGCGTGCCGAGTACCCGGACGTCATGCTCGAGGTGGCAAGCAGTCAGTCGGGCTTCGTGGCCGAGGCGATCGCGAACCTCGTCCAGGAGATGATTCTCGGCGCCATCCTGGCCTTCCTCGTGCTCGTGCTGTTCCTGCGCGACGTCCGCTACCCCATCGCGATCTCGCTCGCGATCCCGATCTCCGTGATCACGACGTTCGCGCTGATGCACGCGACCGGCGTCTCGATCAACATCATGAGCCTGGGCGGCCTCGCACTCGGTGTCGGCATGCTGGTCGACAACTCGATCGTCGTGATCGAGAACATCTTCAGGCATCGGGAGCGCGGGCTCGGAGCGCCCGCAGCCGCAGCCGTCGGGACGCAGGAGGTGCAGCGCGCGATCACGGCGGCCACGCTCACCACGATCGCCGTGTTCGGCCCGATCGTGTACGTCGAGGGTGTGGCCGGAGAGCTCTTTGCCGCGTTGTCGTTCGCCGTGGCGTTCTCGCTGCTTGCCTCGCTCTTCGTTGCGCTCACACTGCTGCCCATGATGGCGTCGCGCTGGGAGCAGGACGCGGGACAGCCCGTTGCGCCGACCGGCCTGCGCGCCAGGCTCGCCGCGCCGCTGCATGCGTTCGACCGCTGGGTCGACAGGTTCGCGCTGCGCTACCGCGGGTGGCTCGAGGCTGCACTCGAGCACCGTGGCCGCGTCGTGCTCACCTGCCTCGGCCTGCTCCTGCTCACGGTCCCCTTTGCCTTCACGCTCGACCGCAGTGTCCTGCCGGACGTGGACCAGGGTGCCTTCCGGGCCCGCATCACGCTGCCGCGCGGAACCCCACTCGAGACCACCGCAGATGTGGCGGCGGGACTCGAGTCCATCGTGCGAGAGGACGAGGACGTGGCTGCCGTGTTCAGTCGCATCGGAAGGCAGACAGCGATCGCCGGCGTCGAAGAGGAGGAGAGCGGGCTGCACACCGCAGTACTCGACGTGCGCCTCGTGCCCGGCGCCCGGACGGACCGGGTGATCGAGCGGCTGCGCCCCCGGCTCGCAGCACTGCCGGCGGGGAGCATCGCGATCGAAACCGGACAGGCCACCGCGCTTGGCGCACTGCTCGGTGCCGGTGAGGCGGACGTCGCGGTGCGCGTGCGCGGCAACGATCTGGACGCGGCGCTCGCCTACGCCGACCAGATCCACGCGCGGATCAGCGGGCTGCCGGAGCTGACCAACGTGCGCGTGGGCACGGAGCTCGGGCAGCCCGAGCTCCGCATCGAGATCGACCGCGAGCGGGCGGCGTCCTGGGGCCTGGAACCGCAGCGCATCGCACGCGAGATCGAGACGTACATGCGCGGGACGGAAGCCACGCAGTTCGTCGACTTCGACCGGCGGATCCCTGTCGTCGTGCGGCTTCCGGACGAGGCGCGTCGCTCGCTCGAGACGCTCTACACGCTCTCGATCGACGGCATTCCGGTTCGTGAGCTGGTGCGTATCCAGGAGGGCGTCGGTCCGGTCGAGATCCGTCGGCTCGACCAGGGCCGCTATGTGCCGGTGTTCGCCGACGTCCGGGACGGCGGCGTGGACCAGGCGGTGCGGGAGATTCGCACAGCATCTGCCGGCCTCACCGCCCCGCCGGAAACGCGCATCGAGATCGGCGGCGAGAACGAGGAGATGCGACGCTCCTTCCGACACCTTGCGCTCGCGTTCGCACTTGCCGTCATCCTCGTCTACATGATCCTCGCCGCCGAGTTCGAGTCGTTCATTCACCCATTCACGGTTCTGCTCAGCATCCCCTTCGCGCTGATCGGTGCCGTGCTCGCGCTCTGGCTCGCCGACGCGGGGGTGAACACGATCTCGCTGATCGGTGTCATCATCCTGACCGGCATCGTCGACAACAACGCCGTCGTCATGCTGGATCTGGTGACGCAGCTCAGGGGACGTGGGCTCCCGACACGGCAGGCACTGATCGAGGCTGCGCAGGCACGGCTCCGACCGATCCTGATGACGACGCTCACGACGATGCTCGCGATCCTGCCGATGGCACTCGCGATCGGGGCGGGCGGCGCGTTGCAGGCGCCGCTCGGCATTGCCGTGTTCGGCGGGCTGTTCAGCGCGACCGCGCTCACGCTCATCGCGCTACCGGTCGCGTACGATCTGATCGAGGATCTGCGCACCCGGATGCGCGGGGCGCCAGGCAGTGCAGCCGCCACTGCCGCTCCTGCGCATTCGGCAACCGTACAGGCGGAGCATGCTCCGGCCGGACGCGCAGCATCGATCGCCGAACCAGGCGACCGAGGCCGCATGGCGGCCGCTGACGAGGGTGGCATCGCATGATCCGCATGTCGCTGGAGCGCCCCGTCGCCGTAACCATGACGTACCTCATGATCGCGGCGCTCGGCGTTGCTGCATGGCTCAACATCCCTGTGGAGCTGCTGCCGGACACGGAGCTCCCGCGGCTGACCGTCACGACGCAGTTCCCCGGCGCCTCGCCCGAGGTCACGGAAGCCTTCCTGACCGCGCCGCTCGAGGCCGTCGTACAGCAGGTGCGCGACGTCGAAAAGATCACGTCCGTATCGCAGGAAGGTCTTTCGACGATCGAGGTGTGGTTCGCGCGCAACGCGGACCTGGACTTCGCGCGGCTCGAGCTGTCGGAACGCATCGCGTCCATCGAGGAGGATCTGCCGCTCGGCTCGCGCCCACCGCGCATCGAGCCCTACGTCCCGCGCGAATTCGAGGACCAGCGCAAGCCGTTCCTCTCCTATACGATCACCGGGCCCTACACGCTCGAGTACCTTCGTGACTACGTCGAGGACAACATCGCGCCGGACCTCGCCCAGCTCGACGGAGTCGCCGGTGTCACGGCGTTCGGCGGGCGCGACCGGGTGCTCGAGCTGGAGCTGAGTGAAGCCCGCATCCAGGCGCTCGGCCTGCGGCCTGACTTCGTCCGTCAGCGCGTCATGGAGATGGAGTTCGTGCGCGAGGCCGGCTCGGTCTACACCCCGTCAGGCAGCCTGCGCACACTGGCGATCCGGCAGCGACCCGATAGCGCCGACGAGGTCCGTGAGCTGCCCGTGCTCGTAGACAACGGGCGCATCGTCAGGGTCGGTGACATCGCTGCCGTCCACGAGACGTGGGAGGACGCGACCAGCTACTACCGCATCGACGGCTTCCCGGCCGTCTCGTTCTACATCCAGAAGGCGATCAACACGAATGCGGTGCGCGTCGCGGACGCCGTGAAAGCACGGCTCGCAGAGCTGGCGCCTTCACTTCCGGGCGGGACCCGACTCATCCTGGGCGACGATCAGAGCGAGGAGATCCGCGAGCAGCTGGCAGATCTCCGCAACCGTGCCCTGGTCTCCGCCATCATCGTCCTCGTCGTTCTGCTGCTGTTCCTCGCGTCACCTGCCGCGGCCGGCATCGTGTTCGCGACCGTCGTGTTCGCCGTGATGATCACGCTCAACGTGATCCACTTCGGGGGCATGACGCTCAACCTGCTCACGCTCATGGGACTGGCCATGGGCTTCGGGCTGATCGTCGACAACGCGATCGTCGTGCTCGAGAACACGTACCGGCTGCGCCAGCAGGGCGTGCCGGACGGTGAGGCCGCACACCGCGGCGCCCGGGACGTCGTTCTCCCGATCCTCGCCGCGACCGGCACCACGGTCATCGTCGTCGTGCCCTTCGTGTACCTGCAGGGTGAGCTGCGCGCGTACTACGTGCCGCTCGCCGTCGTGGTCGCCGTGAGCCTGATCGCATCGCTGTTCGTCGCATTCACGTTCATCCCGGCCGTGTCGCGGCGGCTGCTTCGCAATGTCGGAAGGGCGACGGATGATCGGGCAGGCGGCACGTCCCTGCCCCGTGTTGCACGCGCGTATGCCGGCCTGATTCGCGCCACCCTCCGCTTCCCGTGGATCCCCATCGCGGTCGCCGTGCTCATGCTCGGCGGCTCCTACTACCTCTTCGATCGCTATGTCAGCCGCGGCGTGCTCTGGGGCTGGGGCGGCGCAAACGAGACGTTCATCGACATCCGGATCCTCCAGCCGCGCGGCGGCGAGATCGAGCGCACGGACGAGCTCGCCCGTTTCTTCGAGGAGCGGCTACGCGAGATGCCGGAGGTAGAGCGCTTCGTCACGAACGTCGCGCCGAGCCACGCGTCGATCCGCGTGACGTTCCCGGAAGAGATCGAGCTCACGTCGATACCGGTTGCCATCAAGGAGCAGCTCGTGCAGTACAGCCTCCTGTTTGGAGGCACCGACGTGCGGGTGTACGGGTTCGGTCCGTCGTTCTACGGGGGAGGCACCAGCCCGCCCAACTACTCCATCCGCATCCTCGGATACAACTACCAGCAGGTGCGCGCGATCGCGGAGGACCTCGCCGAGCGACTGCAGCGCTTCTCGCGGATCCGCGATGTCGACACCAATGCCGCGGGCCAGTGGTTCCAGCGCGACCGCGCAACGGAGCTCGTGCTCGACATCGATCGCGCCCGGCTTGCGCTCCACGACCTCACTGCGCGTGACGTCGTGCAGCACGTGCGTGCCGCCGTGGCGGGTCAGACGCAGCAGGGCACGATCCGCGTGGGCGGCGAGGAGATGCAGTTCGCGGTGAAGCTGGAGGGGTACCGCGACATGGACATGCAGCGACTGAGCGCGCTCCTGATCCCGAAACCGGGCGGCGGCGCCGTTCGCCTCGACGATGTCGCTACTCTCCGGGAGCGGGACGTGCTCGCGCGTGTCGTGCGCGAGAATCAGCAGTACACACGCAACGTCAGCTACGAGTTCCGCGGCCCCGCCAAGATGGGCGACATGGTGCGCGAGTCGGTGGTCAGGGCGACCGTGCTGCCGCCCGGCTACACGATCGAGGATCGGCAGGCCTGGACCTGGGACACCGACGAGAAGCAGCAGATCTACGGCGTGATGGCCGTCGCCCTCGTCCTGATCTTCATGGTGTGTGCAGCCCTGTTCGAGTCGCTGCGTCAGCCGTTCTGCGTGCTGCTCAGTGTACCGATGTCCCTGATCGGCGTATTCCTGGTGTTCTTCTACACGGGCGCGTCATTCACGCGGGAGGCGTACGTCGGCGTGATCATGATGGCGGGTATCGTCGTCAACAACGCGATCCTGCTCGTCGACCACATGAATCAGCTCCGCCGGCGCGATGGCCTGCCACTTCACGATGCGGTGCTGCGCGGTGCACTCGAGCGCGTGCGCCCGATCCTCATGACGAGCGCCACGACCGTCTTCGGGCTGCTCCCGCTCGTGCTGCTGAGCGGTGCCAACGAGCGGATCTGGAACGCGCTGACCTACGCGCTGATCGGCGGGCTGACCAGCTCCACTCTGCTCGTGCTCACCGTGACGCCCGCCATCTATCTCATCATCGAGCGCCGCAAAGCAGCCGCACAGGAGCCGGAAACGAAACAGGGCGGGCACGCGGTGCCCACCCTGTCTCCTGGCTGATCGCCGGCAGCCGGCGAACGCTGACGTCTCAGTTGGCGCGCGCCCGGAACGCCTGGCTCCGCAACAGCGCAGCTACGTGATGCACGTAGTGGTTCTGCGGCAGACCGCGCCGCGTCGCGAACTTCGGCCCGGTCACCGACTGCGCATCCAGCTCGAGCAGCGCACCGGTACCGCCGCAATCCGGGCACATCTGCGGGCGCAGCGGGCTGCGCTCACCCTCCTCCGTGGTCGCCGCAATCCGCGTCCACGGCACTTCCCAACTGTATCCGCCAGCAATATGACCACAGCCGTCGCACCGGCGGCAGCTATGAATCTTCATGGTGTCTCTCAATCAATAGAGGTTCAGGTACAGCCGTCTAATATATAAAACAACCGGGAGACTTCAACCATGGGCAGGTCCTGCCCATGTCGCCGGATGGCGCAGGGCGCTTCGGGGAACGCCGGGCCCGCGGCATTGTGCGCATTGCGTGTGCGGGTCGCGAGCGTTGGCCGCTTTCGCTCCGGTCCGTCGGGACGTTCCTGCACAGGCAACTCCGGAAACCGCTCTCGCATCCCACCCGTACGGCCAGCGACACCACGGCATCGGGCCGGCTGGACTTCGGGCCACTTCCGCCACCACTCGTCACCGGGCATCGAGCGATCATGGAACTGATTCAGGGCTTGAGACAGCACGTCCGTCGGCTCGGGCGTGACCGGCTTTTCACTGCGGTGTGCGTCGGCACGCTTGCGCTCGGGATCGGCGCGACGACCGCGATCTATGCCGTTGTCGACGCGGTTCTGCTCGAGCCGCTGCCCTACCCTGCGCACGACCGGCTCGTGGTCGTATGGCATGCTGCGCCGGGTGTGGCGGAGGGCAACCTGCCCCAGTCGCCTGCGCTCCATTACACCTACGAGGACGAGTCGCGCACGCTCGAGGCGCTGGCGATGGTTGCGAACGGTCGCGGCTCGGTCACGCAGCTGGGGGACCCGGAGGAAGTGCGGCTGATGCGCGTGACGCACGGCGCACTCGGGATGCTGGGAGCCCGTCCGACCCGCGGCCGTCTCTTCAGCCCTGCCGATGATGAGCCCGGCGCGCCGCAGACGGTGGTCGTGAGCTGGGCGTACTGGCAGACCCGGCTGGACGGCGCGGACGACGTTGTCGGGCGTACGCTGACGCTGAACGGCGTCCCGCACGAGATCATCGGCGTGCTTCCACCCGGCTTCCGGGTGCTGGACAACGATCCGGCGATCTACGTCCCCTTCCAGTTCGATCGTGCGCGCCTCTTCGTTGGAAACTTCAGCTATACGGGCATCGCCCGTCTCCGTCCGGGCACGAGCCTGGAGGCGGCGAACGCGGACCTTGCGCGCCTGCTGGAGCCGGCGATCGAGCGGTACCCGGGTCCGCTCTCGCTGGAGGCGCTGCGATCGGCAGGCTTTGCACCGTATCTGCGCCCCCTGTCGGAGCAGGTGATCGGTGACGTTGCGCGTGTCCTGTGGGTGCTGCTCGCAACGGTCGCAGCGGTGCTGCTGATCGCGTTTGCGAACGTTGCGAACCTGTTCCTGGTCCGGGCGGAACGCCGCTACCGTGAGGTAGCGCTGCGGGCGGCGCTCGGTGCGAACCGGATGCGACTTGCCCGCGAGTTCATGGCCGAGAGCATGCTGATCGCGCTCGTGGGCGGTCTGGTCGGCATCGCCCTCGCGGCCGGGGGGCTGCGCCTGCTGCACCGGCTGGCGCCGGCGCAGCTTCCACGGCTTTCGGAAGTCGGCATCGACGGGTCGGTCATCGCGGTTGCACTGCTGCTCACGGTCGTGTCCGGGGCCGTGCTGGGGCTGGTGCCGATTTTCCGCCACGGCACGGAGCGGGTGTCGGGGCTGCTGCGTGAAGGCGGCCGTGGCGGCAGCGCCGGGCGGGAGCGGCACCGTGCGCGCAACACGCTGGTGGTTGCGCAACTCGCGATGGCGCTCGTGCTGCTCACCGGGTCGGGCCTGATGATCCGTACGGCACTGGCGCTGCGCGACGTGCATCCCGGCTTCAGCAACCCTGCCTCGCTCCTCACGCTGCGACTCGCGATCCCCTATGCGTCCGTCCAGGAGGCCGAGGACGTCGCACGCACGCATGAGCGCATCCTCCGGAGCCTGCAGAGTGTCCCGGGCGTAGCGTCGGCCGGTATCGCGTCCGCGACGCCGATGACCGACCAGATGTCGAACGACCCGCTCGAGTCGGAGATTGCGCCGATGCCGCCCGGGCAGGTCCCGCCGATCCGCCGCTACAAGTGGATCTCGCCGGAGTTCTTCGAGACGATGGGCATCCCGCTGCGCGCGGGTCGCGCGTACACCTGGGACGACGTTCGCAACCTTCAGCGGATCGTGATCCTGAGTGAGTCGCTCGCGCGCGAGATGTTCGGCTCACCGGACGCCGCGATCGGGCAGCGCGTGCGCCCGATGGAGGGGCGCCCCTGGTCGGAGGTGATCGGCGTGGTCGGTGATGTCCAGGAGGACGGGCTCGATCAGGAGCCGCCGGGCATCGCGTACTGGCCGATGCTCCAGCCATCCGTCTGGGGAGACAACGCGCTCACCGCGCAGCGCTCGATGTCCTACCTGCTGCGGCTCGCCACGCCGGTCACCCCGGCGCTGATGGATGCGGTGCGCCGCGCAATCTGGGACGTAGACCCGAGCCTGCCGCTCGCGGACGTGAGCACGCTCGACGCGCTGGTCGAGCAGTCGATGGCCCGCACGTCGTTCACGCTCGTGATGCTGTCGATTGCTGCCGGCGTCGCGCTGGTGCTCGGCGCTGTCGGCCTGTACGGCGTCATGTCCTACACGGTCGCGCAGCGCACACGCGAGTTCGGTGTGCGCATCGCCCTCGGCGCCCAGGCTGCCGATGTGGGTGGGCTCGTACTCCGCCACGCGACCCTGCTCGTCGGCATCGGCCTGACGATCGGGATCGCGGCAGCCCTCGCGCTCACACGCCTGATGTCCGCGCTCCTCTACGGCGTCGCGCCATCGGACGTGGTGACGTTCGGCTCCGTTGCCGTGCTGCTTGCGCTGGTTGCCATCGTGGCGAGCATGGTTCCGGTGGCACGAGCGGCACGGGTCGATCCCCTGGACGCGCTACGCACGGAGTAGCGCACAGCCAGGGGGTGGTTTCGGCGCGGAGGACGCGGAGGCTGGCGTGCAGGCGCGTGGTGAGCGGGATGCGTCGAGGCCGCATCCCGCTTCCTTCTACTATGTATTGCAATGAAGTACGCAGCACTTCGACAAATCCTGCCGCGCACTGAACCGCTCGACAGGAAACGTAGATCTCTGCGCCCTCCGCGCCTCAGCGGTGAAACGAGAAAACGTGAGGCGCTATTGAAGGCAGCTCAGGGCGAGACGTCGAAGAACCGGACCCTGTCCCCGGCCTTCTCCTTCGCCGACTGCAACGACCACTCGCTCTCGAACAGGATGAGCGGCTGCTCCTTCGAGTCGTGGACGAGCATGCGGCCGTAGCCGGTCGTGAGATCACGAATCGTTGCCCGATCGCCCTGCACCCACCGCGCGGCAACGAAGGGCAGGTTGCTGAGCCGCGCCTTGACCCCGTACTCGTGCTCGAGCCGATGGAGGAGCACATCGAACTGCAGTCTGCCGACGGCACCGACGATGGGTGAAGGCCCGGTCGCACCGGACTCGTAGAAGACCTGCGCCGCGCCCTCCTCGGACAGCTGCCGGAGGCCGGTGTCGAGGTGCTTGCGGCGGAGCGGGTCCGGCACGGTGATGCGCGCGAAGTGCTCGGGCGAGAAGCGTGGAATATCGGCGAACGCGATGGGCCCATTGGCCGACAGGGTGTCGCCAATGCGGAGCTGGCCCCTGTCGTGGATGCCGACGACGTCGCCCGCGAACGCCTCGTCGATCGCCGCGCGCTCCTGCGCCATGAACTGCTGCGGCGCGGCGAGGCGCACATCACGGTTGGAGCGGGTATTGCGCACCTGCATGCCGGCCTCGAAGCGGCCCGACACGATGCGCACGAACGCGATGCGGTCGCGATGCTTCGGGTCCATGTTCGCCTGGATCTTGAACACGAAGCCCGTGAACTCCGGCTGCTGGGGCTCGACGGGACCGGCGTCCGCTTCCCTCCCCACGGGCGCGGGCGCGAGCCGGAGGAATGCTTCCAGGAACGGCTCGACACCGAAGTTCGTGAGCGCACTGCCGAAGAACGCAGGCGAGAGGTCACCGCGCAGGAAGGCGTCATTGTCGAACGGTGGCGTGGCGACGTCGAGCAGCGCCAGCTCCTCCGTCAGCTCCGCATGGCGCTCGCTGCCGAGGGCGGTGACAATGGCGGGGTCGTCGAAGTCGAACGTTTTCGTCGCGGCCTTGCCAGCGCCGTGATCCGAGCCGCGCTCGAACAGGTATACGCGGCGCGTGCTCCGCTCGACGACGCCGACGAGCCGATCGGCCTCGAACAGCGGCCACGTGATCGGCGCGATGTCGATGCCGAGGTCGGCCTGCACGTCGTCGATGAGTGTGAGCGGGTGAACGCCGGGCCGGTCGCACTTGTTCACGAACGTGAAGATCGGCATGCGACGGCGCTTGCAGACCGAGAAGAGCTTGCGGGTCTGCGTCTCCACGCCTTTGCGGTTGTCGAGCAGCATGACGGCGCAGTCCGCGGCCGTAAGCGTGCGATACGTGTCCTCGGAGAAGTCCTGGTGACCGGGCGTGTCCAGCAGGTTCACGCGAAACCCGTGGTAGTCGAACTGCAGCACGCTCGACGTGATGGAGATGCCACGCTCCTGCTCCATCTCCATCCAGTCGGAGGTCGCGTGTCGCTGCGCGCGCCGCGCCTTGACAGAGCCGGCGAGGTGGATGGCGCCGCCGTACAGCAGCAGCTTCTCCGTCAGCGTGGTCTTCCCCGCGTCGGGATGGCTGATGATGGCGAACGTCCTGCGACGCTCGATTTCCTCGTGCAACCGGTTGTGTGTAGCCACGAACGGTCCTGCCTGACGTATCCTGCAACAGAACGCGCCGCCGGGTCCGACCCCGCGGCGCCTTGCCCCTCGCGGGCGGTCCGCATGCGCCCTGTGCGCTGCAGAAGCTAACACCGGGCCCGGCGCGGCCAAAGGCATGCCAACCCCCGCGGTAGTCCTTTCCCTGACGCATCCGGGACGTTTCCGGATAACCCCGCAACGGGCGTGTGCGTATCTTGCATTCGGGCGGGCGGCAGGCTTCGGGTGGCTGGGGGATGCAGCGCCGAGGTCAGTGGTCCGATGGTCCGATCAGGGGATCGGCCGGGTGAATTCAGATGGGGGGAGCCATGCTCACACGCATCCTCGTTCCAGTGGACGGCTCGCCGTTCGCGGAGCATGCTCTGCCGCACGCGCTCAGCCTGGCCGAGCGCGAGGCCGCGGAGCTTCACATTCTGCTGGTCCACCACGTCATGCTGGGGATCGACGCGGGGTGGATGCCGCAACCGGAGCTCTACTCGAAGCACGTCTTCGATGCCGAGGAGCGCTACCTGACCGATCTGCGCGACCGCGTTGCCGCGGCCGGAGTGCCGAAGATCTACATCCACCACAAGGAAGGCGAGCCGTCGGACCTGGTCGCCACATTCGCCGACGATCACGACATCGACCTGATCGTGATGAGCACGCATGGCCGTGGCGGGCTGCAGCGAGCGTACCTCGGCAGTGTGGCGGACGGCGTGGTGCGGCGCGCGCATACGCCGGTCCTGCTCGTGCGCCCCGGCACGGAGGAAGGACCGAGGACGCTGCGGCGACAGGAGGTGCGCCGGATCCTGGTGGCGCTCGACGGCTCTCCTGTCTCGGAGCGGGCACTGGCCGTCGCGCTGGATGCCGCCGCCCTGGAGGGCGCGCACTGCACGGTCATGCAGGTGGTGGTACCACCTGTCTTCGTGTCGGCGTACATCCCGGATACCGCGCGCGTCTCGCGCGAGGAGATGGACGCCGCCAGCCGTCGCGCGCACGATTACCTCGATGAGCTCGAGCGCAAGGTGCCCGGCGTCGACGACGCGCGCGTCGTCGTGCACCAGCAGCCGGCGACCGCGATCCTCCAGGTTGCCGACGAGATCGGCGCCGACATGATCGCGCTCGGCACGCGCGGGCTCGGGAAGGTCACGCGCCTGCTCATCGGCAGCGTCGCGGACAAGGTGGTGCGCGGTGCGCAGGTACCGGTGCTCGTCGTGCCGGAGAAGGTTGGCAAGCCGCGGAAGTGACACGCGGAACGATGGGGACGGGCGGTGCCGTGGAGCAACCGCCCGGAGGGGTCAGTCTGACGTCGCAGCGCTCACGATGCGTCGCTCGAGCAGATCGATCGCTGCACGGACGCGCTCGTCGATTGCCTCGAGGTCGTGTTGGATCCGGCGGACCGCTTCGGCCGGAGCCGCTGAGCCACCCTGCGTGATGGCCTCGACCGCCGCCAGGTTCTGCCGCGCGCGTGAGACCAGCTCCTGGAGCGGCGCGATCGCGGTCAGGACCTGGAGCAGGACGTCGCCCCCTGCTGCCTGAGCCGCAACGTCGTCGGAGCCTGCATCGCCCGGATGCAGGTCGCGGACGAGGCCGGCAGCGGATCGCAGGCTGTTCGCCGAGTCGAAGAGCAGCTCCTCGGGAAGCCTGCGCGGTCCATCCATCAGACCTCGCCGCTCTGCAGCAGGCGGCGCGCGATGACGTCGAGCACCTCCGGGGCGTCGTAGCCCCCGTCCGCGATCCACTGGCGCAGCTCGGCGAGCTGCTCGGGCGAGAGCGGCGCATCTGCGCTCGCCTCGGCGAGTGCCCGCGCCTCCGCGGAGATCTCGATACGATCCTCGTCACGACGGACCGCGCCTGCGGGTGCGACCGGCCGCGCCGCGCCCAGCGGAGCGACCGTCCGCTGGCTGCGGTCGGGGCCGCGTGCGCCGTCTGTGCCTATATGCTTTATGTCCATGTCCCCTCCTCTTCCTCAGAGGATCGGCAGGTTCGAGGCGGGACTTTAGCCCGCGACGTGTGCGCCCCGGAGTGAGGGCGTTCCGCCGGTCTAGAGGTCGATGTCCAGGCTGCCCGTCTCGCCCGAGGCCGACGCGTACGCCTGGATCGCGCGACGCGCATGGTCGAGCTCCAGTGTCTCGCGCAGCGTCGCATCCCGCTTGTGGCGAAGGTTGTTCTCGACCGCGGCCGAGAGCTCCCTGCAACGCCTCATCACGTCTTCGATCGCCTCCCGGACTGCGTCGTCTGCTGCGGGCGCGTCCGCGTCGGCGATCGGGCTGCTCGCGTCGATCTCCTCTGCCAGGAAGTCGCGCTGCCCTGCGAGCACCTGGAACTCTGCCAGGTCGTCGCGCTCCAGCGCCTCGAGCTGCATCCGCAGCAGGTCGGCGTAGCGCTCGAACGCAGCGACGCGGGCGGCCGGTGGCTGCGGCCGTGACGACTCCGGCCTGATCGGCGCGATCACTGGACGGCCTCCTGCCTGCCGGCGGCCACCTGCTTTGCCGCCTCGATCCAGGACGTGTGCAGCGAGGCGACGATGCTGATCAGTCGTGCCAGCCGCTCCTGGTCGAGCGTGCGGCCGATCTGGCTGATCTCGGAGATGAAGTAGCCGTAGAGCGCCGCCAGCCGCGACGCCAGCTCGCCGCCCTTCTCGCGATCGAGCGCGGACAGCAGCTCGAAGACGATGTCCGATGCGCGCCCGAGACTGCGCGTCTTGCCCTCGATGTCACCGCGATGGATCTGCAGCGCGCTGCGTCGCAGGTTCACGAGCAGGTGCTCATAGAGGAGCACGACGAGCTGCTCGGGGGGCCTGCCCATCACGTCATTCGCCTGATACGCCTGTGCGGCGTTCCCGTAACTCATGATCGACCTGCGCCCTGGAACGCGGTGAGCTGCGAGGCAAGCCACGCGGACTGCGACTGTGCCTGGGCGAGTGCCTGCTCGAGCGCTGCGAAGCGACGCACGAGGTTGGCGCGCCTGTCATCGAGCCGTGACTCCAGGCTCGCAATACGGTTCTCGATGCCCGGCACACGGCCCTCGAGGTCCGAGATCAGCCCGTCGATCGAGCCGTTCCCGTAGCCGAGATACCGATCAGCCGTCTCCAGCATCCTTGTGCCGATACCGGCGCTTCCGCCCAGAACCTCCTCGACCAGTCGCGGATCCGAGCGAAGCGCTGCCTCGAAGCGCTCGGCGTCGAGCGAGTAGGTGCCGTTGCGGTCGACCTCGATGCCGATCGTGCTCAGTCGGGCCGTGCGGCCGTCGCCGAGATCGACGTCGTCGAGGAGTGCGGAGCGCAGCCCGCTGTGCATGCTGCGGAGCGGGCCGTTGCCGGCGAGGGGTGCACTGCCGGTCTGTGATTTCACGAACTTCGCCAGCTCATTCAGCGCATCGACGAGCTGCTTCACCGATTCCGCTGCCTTCGTCGTGTCGCGGGTGAGCTCGACCTCGACCTCGTACTCGCTCGCGAAGGTCGCCGTAAACGTGACGCCGTCGAGTATGCCTTCGAACGTGTTGCTCGCGCTCGTGTAGAGCGCACCATCGATCTCGAGCTGCGCGTCGGCACCCGCCGTGATGACGGTCGGCGCGTCGAGGCCCAGCGCCGCCAGGACCCCGCTGCCATCGTCGGCCAGAGACATCCCGGCTGCGCCCGTGGTCGCGCTGGTCAGCACCAGGCGGTACTCGCCTTCGGGTGTGCGCAGCACGGTGGCGCTCGCGCCGACACCTTCGGTTCCGGTGTTGGCCGCATTGATCGAGGCTGCAATCTGCGAGAGCGAATCCGTCGCGCTGATCGTGACCGCACGGCCGTTGATGTGGAGCTCGCCGGCGATCCCGAGCGCGGCGTCGCGCTCGGCGAACACCGCGCCACCCAGCTTCTCGGCACGCGCAACTGCCACGGTGCGGACCCGCACGGTGCCCGGCTGCGCATCCGCGCCTGCCGTGACCGAGACGGTCGCCGGTGTACCCTCGGGCAGGCCACGGATCGATGTCGTGACGGCACGCAGCGCGGAGCCACCGGCAAGCCCGGCCAGAGCGTCGCGCAGCGCCTGGACGTTCGCCTTGAACGCCTTCCAGGCGGTCGCCTCCGCCTTCGTGCTCGTGACCCGCGCCTCGAGGCGGCGAATGGGCGCCCGCTCGATCTGAATCATCTGATCGATCATGTCCTGCCACTGGATACCGCTGGCCAGGCCACTGAAGCTTCCGATCGGTTCCGCCATCACCACGTCCGGTTGAGAGTCCTCACGTTCAGGATCGGCAGCTCACGCCGGGATCTTGAATGCGACGGGCCCGGGCGGCGTGCCGCCCGGGCCCGTCGGCTCAGCGAAGCGCTGCGGACTACTGGAGCAGGCGGAGGATGACCTGCGGTGCAGCGTTCGCCTGGGCCAGCATCGCAGTGCCGGCCTGCTGCAGGATCTGGTTCTTCGTGAAGGTCGACATCTCCTGCGCCATGTCGGCGTCGCGGATCGTCGACTCGGCAGCCGCGTAGTTCTCGATCGTCGTGCGGACGTTCTCGTACGCGAAGTCGAGGCGGTTCTGGGCGGCACCGATGGAGGCCAGGGCGGCGTTGATCGCATCCACGGCGTCGTCGAGGTCCGCGAGCGTGGCCTGTGCATCCGCGAAGTCGTCGATCGACAGTGCCGTCACCGCGCCGGTCCCGCCGTCCACCGTGCCGAGGCCGAGTGTTGCCAGCGACAGGTCGACCGCCTCCAGCGTGACCAGGTCCGCGCCATCGTAGGCGCCGCTGGCGCTCACGAGGAACTCACCGGTCATCGAACCATCCAGCAGGAGCTGGTCCTGGTACTTCGTAGTGCTCACGATGCGGTGGATCTCCTCGGTCAGCGTCTGGAACTCTGCCTGGAGACCGACGTGGTCGCCCGAGTTCGCCGACGCCGCCTGCGCCGCCAGCTCCTTCATCCGGTCGACGATGCTGGCGATTGTCTGCGTCGCGCCCTCGGCGATCTGCAGCAGCGCCGTGCCCTGCTCCGCGTTCCGTGCCGCCTGCTGCAGCGCGCGGATGTCGCTGCGCAGCTTGTTCGCGACGCCGAGGCCCGCCGCGTCATCCGCCGCGCGGTTGATCCGGAAGCCGGAGGACAGACGGCCGATGTTCTGGGCGAGCTGGGTGCCGGTCTTCGCCAGGATCCGCTGCGTGTTCAGCGACGAGACGTTCGTGTTGATGCGCATTGTATTGCTCCTTGCAGTGTTGTGTTGGAGCTTCCCTGCTCCGTTGCGCGGTGTTTCTCACCGTCGCTGATGAGTATCGGACCCTGGCGGATGAACTTTAGCTCGAGCAGGTGGACCGTTCGTGACGGATTCGTCACGAAGCGGATGTCGCGTCAACAGCAACGCGCGTAGTGGACGGAGCATCCACTACGCGCGCGATCGTTCTGTGGGTCTGTTCGGTCGAGGCACCTGCAGTGTTGATCACCCTCCGTCGATCCGCGCGTGATGTCGAGCCGCGATCACGGGGCGTGTTACTCGAGAACCTCCGCATGGATCGGCAGCCCCAGCACGTCCGTCATGTCGACCGGTATGCCGAGCACGTCCGGATCATCCGCCGAGGCGCCGGCCGCGACGCGTCGTGCTGCTTCCTCCATGCTGCCCTCCTGGATCATGGGCATGTTGAAGGGCAGCAGAATGGAGACACGCCGGTTCGCCGCGTCGTAGGGTGAGCTGGGAAGGCGCAGTGCGCGGTCGGCGTACCCGCGCACCTCGACCACGCGGGAGACGGGGACGCCGCCGGCAAGAAGCTGGCGTCTTGCAGCATTCGCTCGATCGGCGGACAGCTCCCAGTTCGTGTACGCCGCGGAGGGCCCGTACGAGCGTGCGTCGGTGTGCCCCTCGATCACGATGTTGTTCGGCAATGAGGCCAGGCTCTGCGCGATGACACGCAGCGCACGTGCGGCGCCAGGCTGCAGCGTCGCACCACCGACCTCGAAGAAGCGCTCGCCCTCGTCGTCCTCGAGCAGCTCGAGGCGCATTCCTTCCTCGGTGATCACGATCTCGATCTGTCCGGCGAGGCGCTGGAGCTCGGGATTGGACGAGAGCTTCTCGCGGATCTCGGTCGCCGCCTCCTCGAAGCCGCGCCGCTGGTGCTCGATCACGAGCATGGCGAGGCGCTTGAGGTCGACGTGCGTGGGCGCGTTGCCTGCGGAGATCGGTGTCGTGCCGCCGGAGTACGACTTCTTGAAGCCGACCGGGTTGTTGAAGTAGCCCTGGACAAGGTCCTTCGTGGCGGGATCCATGCTGAGGATCCACATGACCATGAAGAACGCCATCATCGCGGTGACGAAGTCGGCATAGGCGACCTTCCACGATCCGCCGTGGTGGCCGCCATGTCCTCCCTTCTTCACCTTGCGGACTACGACTGTGCCCTGCTTCTTCTGCGACATCACTTCCCTCGCTTGCGTGTCATCTCCTCGAGCTCAGCGAACGAGGGTCGGTCCTCGGGCTCGATGTTGCGGCGCGCGAACTCGACCGATGTGATCGGTGGATCGCCGCGTGCAAACGAGAGGAGTGCGGTGCGGATGCAGCCCATGTACGCATCTTCGGCGTGCAGGCGCTGTTCGATCGCGCTGGCAATCGGGCTGAGCACGCCGTAGGCGAGCAGGATGCCGAGGAAGGTGCCGACGAGGGCGGCCGCTACGCTCTCGCCGATCGCGGCGGCGGAGCCGCCGATCTTGCCCATCGTGATGATGACGCCGAGCACCGCCGCGACGATGCCGAAGCCGGGCATCGCGTCCGAGAGCTTCGAGAGTGCACCGGGCACAGCCATCGCCTCAGAGTGATGGCGCTCGAGGTCGAGGTCCAGGATCTCCGAGAGGTGGTGGTCCTCGACCGCGCCCGTCAGCAGCACCTTCATCGTGTCGGACAGGAACGCGACGGCGTGATGGTTGCTCTGGAACGTCGGGTACTTGCGGAAGATCTCGCTGTTGGCCGGCGCCTCGATGTGGCTCTCGATGCCGACGAGCCCGTCCTTGCGGGCCATGTAGAAGATGTCGTAGAGCACCTGGAGCAGCTCGGCGTACGCGGCCCGGCCGTACTGGTTCGGCTTGAGCAGGCCGATCGTCCGGATGCCGATCTCCTTCAGCACGCCGGGCCGGTTGCCGATGATGAGCGCGCCAAGACCGGCGCCGCCAATGATGATGAACTCGGACACCTGCACCAGCACACCGATGGCACCGCCGTGCATCGTATAGCCGACGTAGATGCTTCCGAATACAATGATCAGTCCAACAGCGATCAGCACGATCTCGCTCCTTCGGTCCGCGCCTGCCCGCATCAGCAGGTCCCGGTCAGGGAGTATCGGCGCACAGGCCACGAAAGTTGACCGGAATGCGTATCGACAGCTGGGAAGGACTGCTGCAGCATGTATTTGCGCGGCTGGCGCACGACGTCGCGGGGCGCATGACCGCGCTCGCGGCGATCGGCTACATCGCGCGGGGTCACAACGAGCGGGCCGAGCTGGAGAACGTGCTGGTCACGGAGCGCACGCGCCTGGAGAGCATGCTGGCAGCGCTGCGCAGCTTTCCGGATGCGACGGCCGCGCCGGCCGCATACGAGCTGAACACCCTGCTGACGCCGGTTGCCGGCTTTGCGCGCTGGCTCCGGGTCGCAGCGGACGTCGAGCTGCACCCGGCGGAGACGGGCGTGGCCGTTCGGGCCGCCGCCGGCCCGCTTCAGCGGGCACTGCTGCTCGCTCTGGCCAGTGCTGCCCGCGAGGACACGACGATGGTCGTGGGAGTGCAGCGCAACGGACCGGAGACCGTGCTGGTCGTGGAAGGCGGTGAAGTGCCGGCGGCTGCGCTGGCGGAGGTTGCGGAATGGGCCGAGCGCGCCTGCGGGATCGCGCGTGTCAGGCCGGCCGGTGTGGAGATCGTCCTACGATCCGCCTGACCTTCGTGGCCGTGCCGGCGCAGCGGCGCGCCGGTTCTCCTCCGCGATCTCGCGGATGATCTCCTCACGCACGATCCCCACACTGCCGGGCGCCTCGATGCCGAGCCGCACGCTCTTCGCGTCGCAGGCGAGAACGACGATGCGGATGCCCCCGTCGATCACGATCGCCTCGCCGGGGTTCCGGCTCAGGATCAGCATCCGCTACCGCTTCATCCCGAGCAGCGACTGCATCATCTCATCGACGGTGCTGATGACGCGCGATGCTGCCGTGTACGCGTTCTGGAAGCGGATGAGGTTGACGAGCTCCTCGTCGATCGAGACACCGCTTACAGCATCCCGGCGCGTCTCGGCCTGGGCACGCAGCGCCTGGTGCACGGCGCCGTCGTCATCGGCCGCGCGCTTCTCGAGACCGATGTGTGTCACCAGCGAGTCGTAGAACTCGCCCGGGGTGCGATCACCGAGATCACCCGGCAGGCGGATGTCACGCAGACCAGCGATGGCCAGCGCCACGTCGTTCGCGCCAGGCGCCCAGGACGGCACGCCGGAAACGTCCGCCGGTGTGCCTGCGGCGATCATGTCGGCGTCCGCCGCGATCGCCGACGAGAGCGCCAGGCTCGCCGCGGTGACCTGCGTGTAGTCGAGCGAGGCCGGGTCTGCGGGGTCGACGGGAACATCGAAGAAGAGCACTCCCTGCACACCGGCCGGCCCCATGCCTGTGGCGTGCGCATCGTTCACCGTGCGCGCGATCTCACGTGCAAGCGTATCGAGAGCGTTGCGTGCTGCGGGCAGATCCTCGTTCAGGATCGCGAGGCCGGCGCCGATCGTCCCGCGTCCGCCAAGCTCGACGAGCGCGCCTCGCGACGTACGTATTGCGAAGCTCCCGGCGCTCGCCGTCACCTCCACCGTATTGACGGTCGCGCCATCCACGATCGTCGTGCTCCCGAACGCCACGGCGACGGACGAAGTCCCGCGGGGGATGACCTCGATCGGTCCGAGCGTCGACAGCTCGTCGATCAGACGGTCGCGCTCGTCGCGCAGCGCCCCGGCGCTTCTGCCGCCCGATTCCGCCGCCACGATGTCCACGTTCAGCTCGCCGATGCGCCGTGCGAGATCGTTGACGCGATCGACGTCGGTCCGGAGCCGCACTTCGGTGTCGCTCGCGAGGCGCTGCATTCCGGCGGCGAGCTGCTGGAAGCGCGCGGCGACCTGGTGCCCGCGCTCGCGGATGACCAGCCGGGCCGACGCATTCGTCGGGTTGCCGGCGAGGTCCGACCAGGCGTTGTAGAAGGCGTCCAGCGTTGCGCCGAGACCGGTCTCGGACGGCTCGCCGAACAGCGACTCGAGCTGGCCGAGCGCCTGCGCCCGCGCACGCGACGCCGCGTCCTCGGCGCTTGCGTCACGGAAGCTTCCGTCCAGCAGCGCGTCGCGCAGCCGCGATATATCGGCGATCCGCACGCCCGTGCCGAACTGGCCGTCGGGCATCGTGAGTGGATGAGCGGGTGTCAGTTCTGCGCGCTTGCGCGAGTAACCCGGCGTCGTCGCGTTCGCGATGTTGTCCGACGTCACGCCGATCGCCGTCTGCGCCGAAGAGAGAGCGCTGCGCGCGTTCGAGAGGATGCTTCCCAGCGATACGGGCATGTCAGACCTGCCGGTTGATGAACGAAGGTGAAGCGGCGGGCGCCGGCTCTGTGGCCGCCGCACCATAGACTGCGGCAGTCGGGGCGGCCGCGCCGAGCAGCGTACGCACCGCATCCTCGCCCGAGCGCAGTGCGCGGGCGAGGACCCGACGGTTGATCTCGATCTCGCGCGCGACCGCGCTGGCGGTGGCGAGCAGGCGCTCGCGGGCCGCACACACCGCATCCGGCAGCGTCGACTGCAGCGCTTCGCTCCAGTCACGCGGCGACAGATCCGTGTCCAGCAGCTGCTCGGTGAGCAGGGTCCTGCGCCGCCGCGCTTCCTGGAGAGTGCGCATGACGCGCCACGAGCCGTAGACGCTTTCGTCCACGGCCTGCACGTCGTCGGCGGCCACCCCCTGGCGCTGGCGGCGCATGGTACCGGCCAGCTCCTCCAGGAGTCGCGCCTCGGCATCGAGCGCGGCGACGAGCGGCGCGAACGCTCGCTCATCGCGCTGCTCGAGCACGGGTGTCAGCACCTGCTGTTGCAGCACGATCTCACTCGTTTCCGTTCGGGCCGCCGATAAGCGACCGCAGCTGACGGTACAGGGCCGCGCCCAGCCCGCGCTCCTGGCGCGCGGCGGCGCTCTGTGCAACGGCGTCATCCATCATCGACGTGAACATTTCCTCTGCCTGACCCTTCTCGATCAGGCCGCTCTCGGGCACCGTCCGACGCAGTGCCTTGAGCAGCTCCGCCGTGAACGCGCCCTCCATCTGCGCGCACGCGTCACGCAGTCGCGCATCCGCGCTCTGCGTGACGCTCCGTGTGGCAATGCGCTCGATCATCGGACGATCAGCTCGGCGCGCAACGCTCCTGCGCTCACGAGCCCCTCGAAGATTGCGGCAATGACGGGCGCGGTCGCGCCGATCGCGTGCAGCGAGGATGCGACGTCCTGCACCGTTGCGCCGCGCGGCATCCGTACCTCGCCCGCGCTCACCGCGTCCGCGGGGTCGCCCACCGCCAGCGTGATCGCGCCGTGGCTCACGACAGCGTCGCCAACCGCGATGGAGCCGCCGGCGACCACCGTGCCGTCTCGCACGTCGATCAGGACGCGCGGCCGCGCAGGCGCCTCGACCGGCGTCGCCAGCACGGCCGCGATTGCCGCAGCGGGGCCGGCGTCGTTTGCGGGCAGCTCGAGCACGATCGAGCCCGGATCCTCGACGCGGGCGGTCGCCCCCGTACCCGCGGCATTGACCGCGGTCGCAATGCGGACTGCCGTATCGAGGTTCGGCTCCTTGAGCAGCAATCTTGAGCTGGACGCAAAATCCGCCCGCGGCAGGTCGAGCCGCATGAGGCCGCCGTTCGGGATCCGGGCCGTGTTCTCGTTGCGCATGTGCGCGCTCACGGTCATGCCCGCGCTGATGCTGAGCGGCCCCTGCGCCGTCGCGTACGCGGGCCCGCCCGGCCCCGCAACGAGCGGCGTGGCCCACAGGACGCCGCCACGCAGTGACGTCGCATCGCCGATCGAGGATACGTTCACGTCGAACGTGCCACCCGCGCGCAGCCATGGCGACAGCTCCGCCGTTACCAGCACGGCTGCGACATTGCGGGTGCGAAGCATCTCGGCCGGCACCTCGATGTCGAAGTTGCGGAGCAGGTTCACGATGGACTGAACCGTGTGACGGGCGCCGGTCGAGCCGAGGGCACGATCGCCGGTTCCGTCGAGTCCGACCACGAGGCCGTACCCGACGAGCCGGACGGGCACGGCGCCCTCGGGTACGGCCAGGTCGGACACGGTCGCCTGCTGCGCTGCAGCGGGCGTTGCGATGGCGCAGGCGAGGGTCAGCAGCGCAGCGGCGCGCGTCAGTATGTGAGTCATGGCCACAGGATCCCGATAATCCGTGAAATGAGCGAGCGCTTCGGCTGCGCGAACTTGCCGTTCGACGTATACGCGATCTGCGCGTCCGCGAGACGCCAGGACTCGATCACGTTGCGCGCGCTCACGTCATGGGCACGCGCAAGCCCGGTTAGGGTGATCGACTGCTCGCCCTCGTCGATGCGCAGGGTCTTCGTCCCCTCGAGCCGCAGGACACCGTTCGGCTCGACCTCGACCACGCGCACCGTGATCTCGGCCGCGAGCCGATCGCTGCGACGTGCCTGACCGCGCTGCCGCGAGTCCGCGGAGTTCGTCGAGCGCACCGATGCGCGCGCGCCATTCGTACCGCCGGTGCCGGCGCGGAAGCCGCCATCGAGTGCGAGCACGGAAGTGCGGTCGTCGGCTGCGACATTGGACCGGTCCGCTGACGCGATCGTCTGCTCGTCGATCAGCACCGTGATGATGTCACCAACCTCGAAGTGACGGCGGTCACCGGTCCAGGAGACCGGGGCCGGAAGCTGGGCGGCGGGCGTCGCCTGCGTCGGCGCAGTGTTCTGCTGTGCATGTGCGGACGCCGAGCCGAGCACACTCAGCAGCAGCACCGCCATCATCCTGATGTTCATTTCCCTGTCTCCATCGAATCGACGACGACGACACCGTCCGCCTCGGCGATGCCGGTCATGCGTCTGCCTGTCGCGAGCCGCACACGCACCTGCTCACCTGCCGCGGCCGTTCCGAGAGCGCGACCCGGGACCATCAGCTGCACCGGTCCGTTCTGCACGAGCACGCGTATGTCTTCCCCGGCCGTGACCGCGGGCGGCGGCGCGACCGCCGGCTCGACGAGGAGCTCGCCCGCCGCGAGTGGCCGTCGCGTTATCCAGCCGAGCACGTCGTGGGGCCGCGCGTATGCCGGACCTCCCCATGCGATACTGCTCTCGCGCGCGACATGCGTGCTGTCGAGCGTCGTGCCGCGTGGAATGTCGACCCGCGCGCGGAGTACCGGTACGACGACGCCTGCGCGGACCCATGTGCGCTGAATCGTCCCGTCCGCACGCTCGAGCTCGACGATGTAGCGCCCACCGGCACCATCGCCGCGGATGTGAACGCGATCCTCTGTGCTCACAGCCGGCATCGACGCTGACCACTCCACGCGTACGTCGCCGGCGCTGACACCCCAACGCCCGGCAAAGGCGTCCGCTGCGTCCCATGCGGTCGCCGGGTGCGCCGCCAGTCTCGCATGCGCCGGCTGCTGCGCCCGCGCATGCCCGGGCAGCAGCACGGCGATCGCGAGCAGAACCGCGAGAGCCGGCGAGCTGCCCCGGCCGCGCGGGCCGGTACGGATACGGCTAGCGCAGCAGCCCATTTGCGATCTCGGCCATGCGCTCGCCGGACTGCACGGCCTTGGAGTTCACCTCGTAGGCGCGCAGGGCGGCGATCATGTCGACCATCTCCTGCACGACCTCGACGTTGCTGCCCTCGAGCGAACCCTGTACGAGACGACCGAAGCCCTGCTCCTGCGGGTAGCCGAGCAGCGGCTCGCCGGACGCCGGCGTCGCCATCAGCAGGTTTTCACCGAGCGCGAGCATGCCTGCCGGATTGGAGAAGCGCGCCATCTCGATGCGGCCGATCTCGACCGGCTCACCATCGACCGCGGTCTGCACGCTGACGATCCCCGTCCGGCTGATCGTCACACCGGCGGCGTCCTCCGGGATGTGAATGCCCGGAACGATGACGTAGCCGCCATGCGTGACGAGCATGCCCTGGTCCGAGATCGTGAGGCTGCCATCACGGGTGTACGCCATCCGCCCATCGGGCAGCTCGACCTGGAAGAAGCCATCCCCCTCGATCGCGAGATCGAGCGGCCTGCCGGTCTGCTCGATCGGGCCCTGCAGCGAGATGCGCTGCGTGGCGGCGAGCCGCGTACCGCGGCCGATCTGCATTGCCTCCAGCGTCTCCGCGTCCGCCTCGCCGATCGTCGCCGGACCCTGCACCATCTGGTAGAGCAGGTCCTCGAAGTGTGCGCGGCTCCGCTTGAACGCCGTCGTGTTCACGTTCGCGAGGTTGTTCGCGATCACTTCCATGCGCAGCTGCTGCGCGGTCATCCCGCTCGCCGCGGTGCGAATCGATGGATCCATCGTCAGTATCCTCGTCAGGAGACGCGGCCGATCTGGTTCGCGATCGTGCCGTTCACGTTGTCGACAACCTTCATGGTGCTCTGTACCGCCGCGTAGTTGCGCTGCACGGTGATCATCTCGACCATCGTCTGCAGCGTCTCCACGTTGCTCTCCTCGAGCGAGCCCTGCAGCACGCGGCGCATCTCCGGGGCGACATCGAGCAGCACGGCGTCCGTACGGAACCGGTTGGCGCCGTCATGGAGCACGGCATCGAGATCCGCCGGCGCGACGACGCGCAGCGTCGCGATCGTGCGCCCGTCCACCATCACGGAGCCGTCGCGGGTGATGTCGACCGTGCCCGGCGGGAGCACGACCGGCATTCCCGACTCGTCGAGCAGCAGGCCGCCGTTGGCGTCCACCAGGCGACCCTGGGCGTCCTGCCGGAAGCTGCCGCCGCGAACGAGTCGCTCGCCCTGCTCCGTGCGCACGACGAGGAAGCCCTCGCCTTCCAGCGCGATGTCGAGCGGGTTGCCGGTCTGCGTCAGCTGGCCGGGACGCCAGTCGGTCTTTGCCTGCGGCGCGACGGTGCCGTCGGCGAGCAGCGCTGCGAACACCCGCTCGCCTCGGAACCCGTGCGTCGATGCGTTCGCGAGATTGTTGCTGATGACTTCCTGGCGCCGTTCCCAGTAGCGGAGCGCCTGCGCGCCCGCGCGGAGTCCATCGGGGCTCATGCGATCCTCCCTTCGAGGGCAAAGCGATGGCGCGCGCCGGTGCGCGTGGGCGCGAGCTCCAGCTCGAGGTGTGGCCTGCGGCGGTCCGGTGCGGCGACGCGCTGCGTCGTCGGACGGTTGGTGCTGATCACCGGCGGCCGAATCGTGACTTCGCGGCGATGCTGCACTGTCGTGCCCGCTGCGATGACCGCCGGCGCGACCCGCCGCTGCGTCCTCGACGGGGCTGTGTCGGGACGACGGCGCAGCTCGAGCAACGCGGCTGCATCACGGGGAAGGCCGGTGCGGCGCGCGACCTCGACGGTAGCGATGCCGTGACGGACCAGCGCGCGCGCCTCACGGACACTCGCCGTGGCCGTATCAGCCGCGCGTGCTCTGCGACGACGCACGATGACAATCGCTGCCAGGGCAATGCACAGAGCTGCGGCGGCACCGCCGGCCACCATCGGCGCTGCAGGCGCAGTCGTGCCGCGCCGGATGAGCGCGCCTGCGTTGTGGACCATGGGGCGCACGGTCGCTGCACCGCTCGCGGCCATACGCATTGCGCCGTCGGCTGCCGCTACCGATGCAGCGCGGGTATAGGCGATCCAGGTGGCAGCACGCGCCCGGAGCTCGCTCCCGCGGTGAGGCCTGGACGCATTACCGGCGTCCTGGCCAGCACCTGCTGCCAGCTCCCCGATCGTCGCATCCGCGGCGGGTTCGACCCGACGGTGAAGCGTCTCCCCGGATTCGACGACAGGCTCCTCGCGTCCGGCACGCGTCATTGCCTCGAGCTGGAGCAGCGCTCGGGGCGTCGCGAGTGTTGCGACAATGCGCTCCGCGTCGTGCGGCGTCCGTGCGGCCGCCTGCATCGGGCCGGTCGCGTCGGTGTTCGGTGCCGCGGCCTGGAGCGCGGCGGCGAAGAGCAGAATCCTGATCATGACTGATCCGCCATCTCCCTGACCATGCGCTCACGAAGTGTCGCGAGCGCCTTGCTCCGGATCTGCGAGATACGCGACTCGGTCAGGCCGAGCACCTGCGCGATCTCGTGCAGCTTGAGCTGCTTGAAGTAGTAGAGGGCCAGCACGACACGCTCGCGCTCGCGGAGCTGCATCAGGTGCTGTCGCAGGACGCGAGCTTCCTGCTGCGCGTTGATGCCCTCTTCGATGTCCTCTGCGGTCATGCCTGCGACGTAATCCGCGGGTGCTGCCTGGTGGTCACCCGGCTCGGCGGGCCGGTCGAGCGGCACATGCACGACTTCCTCGGCGCGCGCCTGCCACGTGTGGACGGTCGCTACGTCGACGTCGAGTGCGTCGGCGATCTCCGAGGCGTCCGGCACGCGGCCCAGCTCCGACGTGAGCTGCTCGGTCACCTTCGCGAGCGTCCGCTGCGTGCGGCGCAGGGAGCGCGGCGCATGGTCCCAGCGACGCAGCTCGTCGAGGATCGCGCCCCTGATGCGGGGCGCGGCGAACGTGCTGAATGCGTGGCCACGCGTGGCGTCGAATGTCTCGACCGCCTGCACGAGCCCCATCGTTCCGGCGCTGACAAGGTCCTGCAGCTCGACCGCATCGCCGACCGTACGCTGGATCTTCCGCGCGACGTGGTGCACCAGCGCGAGGTTGTCCGCGACCAGGCGCTCGCGCGCATCGGCATCGCCCGCGCGGCACGCTTCCCAGAGCTTCGTCGCTTCGTTTGCCATGTGTGTCCGTTCCTTCAGGTGACTCGCAGGCGCGCTGTTGCCGGGTCCTGCGTGACGAGTCGAGCCAGCGAGTGCAGCGCGGCGGTGTCCGTTCGGAGCAGCCGCTTCTCCTCGATCGCGGCGCGCAGCGGCTCCTCCTCCGCGACCGCGCCGGCCCATGCCGGTGCACGGCCGAGGAAGCGCTCCGCACCGCCGCGCACGGCGCGGTAGGCCGCGAGGCCGGTATGCTCGTCCGCGCGGTTCACCAGGACCGCCGTCGCCAGTGCCGGTGCGCGTGTTGCGGCGACCTTGAGCACAGCGAACGAAGCGGCGAGCGCAACCCGGTCCGGCGTCGCGACAACGAGCAGGAGCCCTGCATTGGCGAGTGCACCGGCGATCATCTCCATGCGTGCGCCCGCATCCACAACGACGGCGTCGTATGCGTCGAAGAGTGCGACGCCGCGACGGTACAGCACGCGCCGCTCGATGTCGCTCGGCGGCACGGCACGACCGACCGGCAGCACCGCGAGCGTCAGGTCGTGTGCGAGGGGCACGCAGACCACGTCCGTCGTGTCCGCGGCGACGTCGCTGCCCACGACCAGGCCCGCACCCGTCGCGCCACCCTCGGCATCGACGAGCAGCGTTCGACGACCTGCCTGCGCGTTCGCAGCTGCGAGCAGGGCGGCAACCGTCGACGCCCCCACGCCGCCCTTCCCTGCCGCGACCACGGTGACCTGCGCATGCTCGTCGCGCGTGCTGGTCGTGCGTCCGCCGATGTAGCGGCGCAGCGTCTCCGCCTGCGTCATGAAGCGCGCTCCATGGGTGCCTCTGCGAATGCGCTCAGCACGCGGGGCAGCGCCGGCCGGAGGTCGAACGGAACCTCCTGGCCATCACAGACCCACCGCATCGGCAGACCGATCGCCTCCGCGAGCGCGCCGACACCGGCCTCGGCCGGCACCTCGTCGAGCTTGGTGATCAGTGCGTGGGTGAGCCCGCAGGGCTCGTACGCCCGCTTCATCGCGAGCGCTACGTCCATACGCACCCCTGCGGGCACCACGAAGTGCACCTCGTCGGCGGACAGCTCGCGCAGCAGCGCGCGCCACTCGAGGTTGGCATCATCCGTCAGCTTGCGTCCCGGCGTGTCGACCAGGATCGTGTCGTAGCCCTCGAGCCGGCGGAGTGCGCCGGGCAGGTCGCCCGCGTCATAGGCGATCTCGAGCGGCAGCCCCGCGATGTCCGCGTACGAGCGGATCTGCTCGAGCGCGCCCACGCGGTACGTGTCCAGTGAGAGCAGCGCGACGCGCTCACCCCCGTACACGGCCCCGTGCACCGCGACTTTCGCGAGCGACGTCGTCTTCCCGACACCCGGTGCACCGACGAACGCGATGAGGTGACTCGCGCGCGCGTACCTGCGCGCATTCGCGCCGCGCTGCGGCTGCTTCGGCATCAGGCGCGCGCGCACGCTCTCGATCTCGCTGTCGGCAGCGATCGAGACCTCCCAGTAATCCCCGGTCTCGTCCGGCGAGCGCGTGCCGACGATGCGTGCATCGTCACCGCGCTCCGCGCGGATCCTGGCCAGCACACCCGACAGCGTACGTCCGCGAAACGTCTCAGCCCTCATAGTCCAGTTCCCAGGTTGTTACCGTCTGCACGTTCACCTGCGGCGGGATCTCGGCAATCGAGATGACCGGCACTGCGGGCAGCACGGGTGCAATAAGGCGACGGATGCCGACGCGCAGGCCGGGCGGCGTGATCAGTGGCGGCATGCGCCCATCCTCTGCGTGAGCGCGCGCGAGCTCGTCGAGGCGACGCAGCGCGTTCGTGAGCTGCTCAGGCGACGGCAGCGCTGCTGCCGACTGCGCCTGGCGCGGGCTGAAGAAGTGCAGCAGCGCCACCTCCAGCCGGCTGCCGATCGCGATGCCGCGGATCGTGCCGTCGGGTCCCGCAACGCGCTCTGCGATGGTCTTCCCGAGCGCACGACGCACGTGCTCGGTGAGCGCCTCGGCGTCCTTCGTCGTCTCGCTGACATCGGCGAGCGTCTCGAGGATCGTGACGAGGTCTCGGATCGGCACACGCTCGCGCAGGAGCCGCTGCAGCACGCGGTGCAGCGTGCCCGTCGGAACACGCGCCGGGACGACGTCATCGACGAGCGCCGGGTAGTGCTCCTTGAGCGCGTCGAGCAGCTCCTGCACGTCCTGCCGGCCGAGCAGCTCCGCGGCGTTGCTCTTCAGTGTCTCCATCAGGTGTGTGGACACCACGGTGGCGGGCTCGACGACGATGTAGCCGGCCGCCTCCGCCTCCGGCCGCTGGGCCGGCGCGATCCACACGGCCGGCATGCCGAAGCTCGGGTCGCGCGTGGGCACGCCGTCGACCGGCTCGAGTACGTCACCGGTGTCGAGCGCCATGAGCATGCGGGGCATGAGCTCCGTGCGCGCGACCTCCGCGCCGCGGATGCGGATCACGTACTCGTTCGCACCGAGGCGCACGTCGTCACGCACGCGGATCCGCGGAATCAGCACGCCGAGCTCGAGCGCGGCCTGCTTGCGGAGCAGCCTGATCCGCTCCAGCAGGTCGCCGCCGTTGCCACCCTCGACCAGCGGAATGAGTCCGTAGCCGATCTCGAGCTCGACCGGGTCGACCTGCAGCAGGTCGACGACCGGACTCTGCTCCTGGGCGGGCGCGAGTGCGGTGCTCTGCGTTGTGGCGACCTCGGCCGCCGCTGTGCGTGCGGCCTCGACCGTACGGCCGCGGACGCCGCGGCCCGCAGCGAACGAGACACCTGCGAGTGCCAGGAACGGCAGCGTGGGCAGGCCGGGCACGATGGCGAGGCAGGCGAGGAAGCACGCCGAGAGGTAGAGCGGGCGCGACTGCCGGCCGACCTGGCTCACGACGGCGGCACCGAGACGGGCGCCCGTCGAAGAGTACGTGACCATCACGCCGGCGGCCGTGCTGATGATCAGCGCGGGTACCTGGCTGACAAGCCCGTCCCCGACGGTGAGCAGGGTGTAGCGGGAGGCCGCATCGCCGAAACTCATCCCGCGCTGGACGACGCCGATGAAGATTCCGCCGACGACGTTGATCGCGGTGATCAGCAGGCCGGCGATCGCATCGCCGCGCACGAACTTCGCCGCACCATCCATCGCCCCGAAGAAGTCCGCCTCGTGGGCGATCTCCTCGCGGCGACGCTTCGCCTCGGCGTCGTCGATCAGGCCGGCGCTCAGGTCGGCGTCGATGCTCATCTGCCGGCCGGGCATCGCGTCGAGGGTGAAGCGCGCCGCGACCTCGGCGATGCGGCCTGCACCCTTGGTGATCACGACGAAGTTGATCGTGATCAGGATCAGGAAGATCACGACCCCGACTGCGAAATTGCCGCCGACGACGAACTGGCCGAACGCCTCGATGACTGCGCCGCCGGTGCCCGTCGCCAGGATCAGGCGCGTGCTGCTCACATTCAGCGCCAGCCGGAACAGCGTGAGCAGTAGCAGCACCGTCGGGAAGACGGAGAACTCGAGGGCGTCCGTCGTGTTCAGCGCGACCAGCAGCACCACCAGCGCGCTCGCGATGCTGGCCGCGAGCATGAGGTCGAGCAGCAGCGGCGGCAGCGGCAGCACGAGCAGTCCAAGGATCGCGACGATCCCGACGACCACGCCGATCTCGGCGGCCTTGCCACTGCCGAGCTGTGCCGGCAGGCGGAGCGCGCTCACATTCGTGCTCACAGCAGCTCACTCCCCTGCCAGCGGACTGCGCCCGCGGCCCTGCGACAGATGACGAATGCGAGAACCTCGGCAACCGCCACGTACAGCTCGGGCGGGATCGGCAGCCCGATGCGGGCGGTCTTGAGCAGTGCGCGCGCGAGCGGCTTGTTCTCGATCACGGGCACGCCCGCCTCGTGCGCGAGGCGCTTGATCCGCTCCGCGATCTTGCGCTGCCCCATGGCCAGAACGATCGGCGCGGCGGCCACGCCTGCGTCGTACTTGAGTGCGACGGCGATGTGCGTCGGGTTCGTGACGACGACGTCCGCATTCGCGACGTCGGCGAACATCTGCCTGCGCAGCATCGTGCGGGCGAGCGAGCGGCGACGGGAGCGGATCATCGGATCGCCCTCCGTCTCCTTGTGCTCCTGCTTGACCTCCTCCTTCGTCATGCGCAGCCGCTTCTCGTGCTGCCAGACCTGGAAGGCGTAGTCCGCACCGGCGATGGCGATGTAGGCGAGGCCGGCTGTCAGCAGGAGCCGGACGGCGTAACGGAGCAGTGCTGCCGCGAGCGCGGCGGGGTGCTGCTGTCCGACCACGATGATGTCCGACCACGCCGACGTCAGCGCGTACCAGAGCGCGATGCCGACCACGACCAGCTTGAGCAGCGACTTCACGAACTCCGCCAGTGAGCGGATCCCGATCAGCTGCTTCGCATTCTGAACCGGTGAGACGCGCGACCACTTCGGAGCGAGCGGTGTCATCGTGAGCGTGCCGCGCGCCTGCACCCCCGCGATCGTCGCACTGACGACCGCAAGTGATGCGAGGAGCGGCATCGTCAGCAGCAGCGTGCCGCGTCCCGCCGAGCGCAGCATCGGGACGAGCTGTGACGCATCCTGTGCTGCCGTCGCGGACCCGAGCGTGAGCGTGCCGTAGAGCTCGACCAGGCCGTGACCGACGCGCGGCAGCGTCAGGTTCAGCACGAGTGCGGAGCCGGCGAGCAGCGCTGCCGTCGTCAGCTCCTGGCTGCGCGGGACCTCGCCCTTCTCGGCCGCGTCGCGACGCCGCTTCGGCGTCGCTTCTTCGGTGCGATCCTGGAGACTCTCGCTCATGGCACCACCTGCAGCCGCTCCAGGAGCTCCATCGACGTCGCGCGGTACAGGCCGTCCCAGCCGGCGAAGAGTGCGAACACGAACGGCAGGCTGACACCGAGCGTAAACAGACCGACTGCGATCTGGAGCGGGTAGGCCAGCACGAAGACGTTGAGCTTCGGAGTTGCCCGCGCGAGCACACCGAGCGCCAGGTTGCTGATCAGCACCGCGAGGATTACGGGGGCACCGATCCGCACACCGGTCAGGAACAGGTCGGATCCGAGTCCGACCAGCGCGCGCGCCCCTTCCTGCCAGGCGATCGGCTGCCCGATCGGCGCGACCTCGAGGCTGTGAGCCAGCGCCTCGACCATGACGACGTGACCGTCGAGCGCCAGCACGAGCGCCAGCGCGGACAGATTCATGAACTGCCCGAGTGTCGCGACGTTCGTCTGGTTGATCGGGTCCAGTGTGCTGGCGCCCGAGAGACCGGACTGGAACGCGACGACGTCGCCGGCGAGCTCCGCGGCGGCCAGGAAGAAAGCGGCACCGAGCCCGAGCGCGAAGCCGATGAACACCTCGCCAAGCAGCGATGCAGCGGTGATCGCGATGTCCGGCGCCGGCCGCGTCAGCGGCAGCAGCAGGAACGTGAGCACCGCCATGAACGCCGTGCGCACCATCACGGGAACCGTTCGCGCAGAGAACGCGGGCGCGATCAGCATCAGCCCGCCGATGCGTGCGCTGCACAGCCCGAGTGCGGGCAGAACGGCCGGATCGATCAGCGGCGCGGCCATCACATCACCAGCGAGGGCAGGCTGCGGAACAGCTCGACCGTGTAGCGGACGGCGGTCTGCAGCATCCAGTTCAGGACGATCAGGAACGCGATGCCGACGGCCGCAAGCTTCGCGACGAAGGGCATGGTCTGCTCCTGGATCTGCGTGATCGCCTGGATCAGACTCACGATCAGACCGACGACGAGGGCGACGAGCAGCAGCGGCCCGGCGAGCTGCACCGCCAGCATCATCGCGCCACGCGCGAGGTCGATCACCAGCTCGAAGCTCATCATCGGAAGCTCGCGACCAGCGCGTCGACGGTGAGGCTCCAGCCGTCCACCAGGACGAAGAGCAGCAGCTTGCACGGCAGCGCGATCATCGTCGGCGGGAGCATGAACATGCCCATGCCGGTCAGCACCGCCGAGACGACCAGGTCGATCACGATGAAGGGCAGGAAGATCGCGAAGCCCATCTGGAACGCGGCGCGCAGCTCGCTCGTCGCGAACGCGGACATCAGCGTGGTGAGCCGGACGTCCTCCGGGTGCTCGGCGGTGTCGCCCGCCAGCTCCGCGAACCGGGCGAGGTCGCGCTCGGGCGTCTGCGCGAGCATGAACTCACGGAACGGCACGACACCCGCCCGCAGCATCTGGCCCTGGTCGATCTCGCCGGCGACAAAGGGCGCCAGCGCGACGTCATTCGCGCGCGCGATGGTCGGGGCCATCACGAGCCCCGTCAGCAGCAGCGACAGCGCAGCAAGCAGCTGGGCAGGCGGTGCCGTCTGCGTGCCGAGCGCCATGCGCAGGAAGTGCAGCACGATCAGGATGCGCGTGAAGCTCGTCATGAGCAGCAGCATCGCCGGCAGCAGCGTGAGCAGGCCGAGCGTGATGACCGCCCCGACGGTACCGCTCACCCGCAGGTCGTCGGCATCGTCTCCGAGACGCACGTCGAGCTGCGGTGAGCTGGACAGAATCGCAGCGGCATTCTCGAGGACGGGCGCGGGCTGTGCGGGCTCGGCGACCTGCGCCGCCGCGGCCACTGGCGCGAGGGCGAGTCCGACAGCGAGGAGTGCGGCCGTACGTCCGGCGCGCAGGCTGCCACGGGCACTCTGCATCGCACTCCTCAGCCGCTCCGCGAACGGTGTGACGGATGGCTCAGCAACGCCGGCCTCGGGAGGCAGTTCCGCGAGCGTCCGCACGCCACCGTCACCGACGGAGATCAGGAGTACGCGCTCACCGACGCGGATCACCGCGACACCCTGCTTCGGGCCGACCGCGATGCGGCGCACGACCGCCAGCTCTCCGTCACCTGCCACCGGACGAACGCCGAGCAGTGCGCGCGCTGCGTAGACCAGCAGCGCGAGCAGCGCGAGTACGACGAGCAGGGCGGCCACGACACCGACCGCGGCGGCGACTCCGTTCACCGAACCGCCTGTCCGTTCGCGATGATCCGCGTGATGCGAACACCGAACTGTTCGCCGAGCACGACGACCTCGCCCTCGGCGAATCGGCGCTCGCCGACCAGGATGTCGACCGGCTCGCCGACGAGGCGATCGAGCTGCACGACCGAGCCGCGCCCGAGCTCGAGCACTTCCTGCACGGTCATGCGCGTGCTGCCGAGCTCGATCGTGACCGGCAGCGTGAGGTCCATCAGCGGACCGAGCGTATCGGGGGCTACGGCGCCGGGCGCCGCGCCCACCTTTGCTTCTCCGTTCTCCATGTCGTACGTCACCTTGGCCTGTGGTGTAGCCGCGCTGCGCTGCGCGTCATCGAACGCGTCGAGGATGCGCGCGGCGAGGTGCCGGCCGGAGCGGCCGATGGCGGCTGTGAAGCGTGCACGCTCCTCGATGTAGATCGTGGCTTCCGGCTCGGGATCGAGGCCTGTCATGATGCTGGCACCCGGAACGAGTCGGCTGATCTCGCTCATGGGCAGCGTGAACGACGACGTGCGCACCGCCACGGCGAGCCGTGCACCGCGCACCTGCTCCTGCACGAGCACGCGTTCACCATCGTGGCGGGGCCCAGTCGCGCGTCGCAGCGTGGAGCGCTCGAGGGCAGCACCGCTGAAGAACTTCTCCAGGGCAGCAAACGGAACGCAGATCGTGAGCACGCTCTCCACACCTGTCGCGCACACGAGAATGCGTCCCACCAGCACCGGGTCCTGGCGATTGGCCGCCTGGATCATGTCCGGCACCGACTCGAACCGGCTCATCTGGAGGTCGAGCGGGACGTGGTCCTGCCAGATCTCCTGGAGCTGCTCCGCCACCTTGTCAGCGGCGATGCGGACGAGCATCCGCTCGAGCGGCGTCAGCGGCCGCTGCTGGACTACGGGCGGCCCGTTCGCACCAAGCAGGCGCTCGACCAGGAAGAACGCGAACTCCTGGCCGAAGTCGATCACCACCTGCGTCCCGGAGTCCTGCACGTCGTAGACGTAGGCGGCGCAGGGCGGCGTCATCGACAGTGCGAACTCGCCGTAGCTCTGCTGGTCGACGCCCTCGAGCGTCAGCTCGATGTGCCCGCGCACGCGGCTGGCCAGCCAGAGCTCCACCGACTTCGCGAGCACGCTGTACATCGCGTCGAGCGCACGCTTGCGCTCCTTCGAAACGAGGCTCGGCCGCGCGAAGTCGTATACGCGTATGTCGCTGGACACAGCCGGCGCTGCCTCCGGGCGCGATTCGCTCCCGGTGGTGAAGAGAAGGCCGGCGTCGGCTGCTGATCCTGTCTCGGGAGGCATCGCTCTACTGGAGCACGTACTGCGGCATGAACAGCCGTCGTACTTCCGCGGCCGGTACCGTCTCATCGATCGCCGCGATGATCTCTGCCTTCAGCGAGTCACGCGTGCTGATCGCCGAGAGCTGATCGACTGTCTTCGCGGCCAGGACCTGGAGCAGCCGATCGCGGACCTGTGGCTCGGCCGCCTCCAGCGCCTTCAGCCCCTCGGGCGTGGTCGGCTCGACGGCCAGGCTGACGATCAGGAAACGGGTGCCATTCGAGCCCGCAGGGTTCACGACCAGCGACTCGAGCGGGAACAGGGCCAGGGGCGCCGGGCCATGGTGCGACGACTTCTTCGGGGCCGGCTCCGCATGCGCCGCCGCCGGCGCTACCCCCACCATCGGGGACATGCGCGGGCCCACGACGAACATGCCGACGGCGCCGCCGACACCAAGGCTCACGATCAGGGCAGCAAGCACAGACAAGGGGCTTGCACTCTTCGGCGGGCTCGCGTGCTCCGCCGCCGCAGCTTCGTCTTCGCGCTTCATCGCGCTAAGCTCGTTTGTTCGGGTTGTTTCGCGCGTTTTCACGGACCGCGCAGCGCGCGTCGTATAGGCAACGTGCGTACCAGCCCGCTTGCAAATTGCGGAAGTCGTTGTGTGGGGTTCACTTGGGTTGTGTTTCGAGGCTCCGCTCGAAGCGCTCCGGGCGCCCGCTGCCAGCCCGGCGCGGCAGGATCTGCCGGGCACGGCCGGTCGAAGTTGCCGCCTGGTATGACGAAGCGGCGGAGCGCGACCCTGTGCGCTCCGCCGCTTCATGTCACGCGGGCGAGTCGATCAGCGGGAGAGGTTGACCAGCTCCTGCAGCATCTCGTCGCTCGTGCTGATCACGCGCGCATTCGACTGGAAGCCGCGCTGCGCGGTGATCATGCTCGTGAACTCCTGGGCCAGGTCGACGTTCGACATCTCGAGGGCGCCGGAGATGATGTGCGACTGGCTGCCCTCCCCCGCGAAGCCGAGGACCGGGGCTCCGGAGTTGGGGGAGACGGAGTACATGTTGTCGCCGGTGCGAATCAGGCCGCCCGGATTGTTGAAGTCCGCGAGCGCGATCTGGCCGAGCGTGAGCGTGACGCCGTTCGTGAAGGCGCCGGTGATCTCGCCGGTGGGCGAGATGCTGATGCGCTCGAGGTCGCCGGACGTGTAGCCATCCTGCTCGCGCGCGACCGCCGTGGACGCGCTCGCGAACTGGGACAGACCGCTGATGCTGCCCGGCTCGCCGAAGTCGAGCGTGATGTCGGTGCCGGCAACGTTGATCGTCGGCGCGGTCGCCGGTGTCGCCAGGTTGCCGGACGCATCGAACGTGACCGTGCCGCTGCCGGTGGCCACGCTGACGCCGCCCGGATCCAGCACGTCGACGGCGTAGTCCCAGGTATTGTCGCCGTTCTTCGTGAACGTGATGGTCAGCTCGTGCGGGTTGCCCTGCGCATCGAAGACGGTGATCGCGCTCTGGCGGACCTCACCATCCGGCGCGTCCGCGCGGAGGTTGCCGCCGATCGAGACGTTCTGCGTGGCCGCGGCAGGCGAACGCTGGCCGAACGGCAGGCGGATGTCGGTGATGGAATCGGACAGCACGCCGTTCTGGGCCATGCGCCCCTGCACGACGAACCCATTCGTCGACGCGACGAGGCGACCCGTCGCATCGAGCTGGAATGCGCCGGAGCGCGTGAAGTAACGCTGAGAGCCGTCGCTCACGACGAAGAAGGAATCGCCCTCGATGGCGAGGTCGGTGGTGACCCCCGTCGCCTCGAGGTTGCCCTGCGTGAAGAGCTGATCGATGCTGCCGATCTGCATGCCGAGACCGATCTGGATCGGGTTGGTCCCGCCCGCGACCTCCGTGGCAGCACCCGAGGGCCGGCTCGCGCCCTGCACGATCTGGGCGTACGCCTCCTTGAAGGTGACCCGGCTCGCCTTGAATGCGAGCGTGTTCACGTTCGCGATGTTGTTGCCGATGACGTCGAGCTTGACCTGGTGGTTGCGCAGGCCCGAGACGCCGGCGAAGAGGGATCTCATCATGGCTCTTACGACTCCTGTGTCTGAGTGTTCACTTCGACGACGGCGCTGAGCGGGATCTCCAGTGACCCACACACCAGCATCGGGCCGTTCGTGCCGTACCGGATGCCATCCACCCGGCCGGTGATCAGTGTCTGTACGGGGATCGCCTCGCCCTGCGCGTCCGTCACCTCGACCGCAAAGCGATAGCGGCCAGCCGGCAGTCCCAGAGACTCGGCATCCAGCGTGTGCTTCTGCCTGCCGCCCTCGATACGCCCGAGGTCGACTGTAGCCAGCGCCTCGCCGGTCTCGGGATCGAATACCGTGACGACGGCGCGGCCTCCCGCCTCCGCGTTGAACGTGACGTCCGCGCTGCCGCTCTCACCGACACTCACCGAGTCACCGGTCGCGATGACTTCACGGCCGAGGACGCCCAGTGCGCTGCTCGCATTGACGAGCTCGATCATCGCGAGGTTCGTCGCCTGCTGCGCATCGAGCTGTGCGGCGATGTTCACGAGCTGCTCCAGGCTCGAGAACTGCGCGAGCTGCGCCGCGAACTCGTGCGGCTGCGACGGGTTGAGCGGGTCCTGGTTGCGAAGCTGCGTGACCAGCAACGTCAGGAACTCCTGCTTGCCCATCCCGTTCGATGATGCGATCGACGCCGCGTCGGCTGCGCCCGTGCTTCCGACACCCGTCACATTCATGTGGTCTCCTCCTGCGGCGTATCACGCCGCGGTCTCCGGTGCGACGGATCGTGGTTATGACCCGTCGCCGGTTGATGGTCGTTTCCGGTACTCCCGCGACGTGCGGATACATCCGCCGGGTTCGTCGCCATCGCCAGGCTCACGGTTTCGGCACGCGGGCTGGTGATCAACGAGTCCAGACGGGACTGCTCGAGCGAGCGTACCTGCAGCGACGCGGGCTCCAGCCCCTGCCGCTGGAGTGCGTTGCGCAGCTCGTCGATGCGATGCTCGAGGCGGAGCGCAACGACGGGGTCGCTCACGTCGATGCGCGTGGCCAGCTCGCCGCCCCGCAGGCCGACATGGATGCGCGCGGCGAGGTCGCCGTCGCTGACATCGAGCGAGACGTGCGAGGCGGGACGCGACCAGAGCGCGTCCTGCACCTGCAGCGCGCGCGCGATGCGACCGGCGATGTCGGTCGCGCCGGCCCCGGCGGTCGCAGTCACGCCGGACGCCCCGGCGGACGAGGCCGCATCGACGTGTGCGAGCGAGCCGACAAGGTGCCGGCCGGGATCGGCCTGCGTGTCGGACGGCGCATCCTCGTTCCGGGTGTCGGCAGGCCTGGTTCCGCGCACGCGCGCACCTGCCCCCGCCGAGACGCCCGGAACTGCGACCTCGGCGACCTGCGCCACCGCAGCAACACGCGCAACACTCGGAAGCGGGGCGACCGCTGCTGCCGGGTCTGCCGGCAACGGCGACGACTGCTGTGCAGGAACCTCCTGCCGGTCGATCGCTGTGTTGCGCGGCAGCTCGATGTGCCCGGGATCCTTCGGACCGAGCGTGCGCAGCCCGACCTCGCGCGCAACGCGTGCGAGCACCTCATAACCGTCGCCGTTGCCGCCCGAGACGTGCAGATCGGCCGCGCGTCCTGCCCTGTGATTCGAGTTGAGCGTCCAGGTGACGACGGGGCCCGGTGCACTGCGTCCCTGCGCGAACAGCTGCTCCTGCCGCTCCTGCGTGCGGTGCGTCTCGAGCACGCGCACGCGGTAGCCGAGCGACTCCATGCGCGTCATGACCTGCTCCAGCCGCTCCCGGAACGGATCGGTCAGCGCGTCGAGATCGCGGTTCACCCGGAGCGCCGCATGCATGCGTTCCAGTGCCGCCGCGTCCGCTGACGAAGCGCCGCTCGCTGCGTCTGCGGTGTTGCGGCGCTGCGCTGCGACCTCGATTGCCGCTGCATGCGGGTCAACCTCGGTATGCTCGTCCGCACCAGGCTCGGCGGCACGAGGGCCGCGCGGCGTCGTGCGCTCGTCGTGCGCGTCATGCGCTTTCGCGAGGACCGCATCGAAGCCGACGTGCTCCGGAGTATGGCTCCGGGGGGTCGCCTGCTGGTCCGCAGGGCGTGGCGCGATCGCCGCAATCGAAACGGTGCTCATCGTCTACGGTCGATCATCGCGGACATGAGTGCCGCCGCCTGGTCTGCCGGCAGGTGTGCCAGGATCGCGGCTGCCTTGCGCTCGGACATGCCGCTGAGCATCTGAACGGCTGCATCTTCCTTCAGCGCCCCGATCAGCTCGGCCGCTTCCGCGGGCTCCATGGCAGCCACGATGCGCGACAGGCGCGCCTCCGTCGGATCCTCGGACGCCTGGGGTGCGCGCTGTGTGGATGGCGCGGCCGCCGGTGTCGCCCCTGACGCTGACGCTGGCGCGGGCGCGGCCGCCGCTCGCTGCACCTGCTGCTCCGCAACGGACGATGGCTGTCCGCCGTCCATCGCAGCGCTGTCCGCGGCACCGAGCATCGCGTCGGCAAGGCCGAGTGAGTCGAGTGCGGCGAGGGAGTCCGCAGCCGCGAGTGAGTCGGCTGCCATCCGATCGATGGCGGCGCGGCGGGCGGAGATGCTGCTTCCCGTGCCGAGGCCGAGTCCGAGGCCCGCACCGATTGCGACGACGAGGGCGATGCGTGTCATTTCTTCTCCGTTTCAGCGCCCTTGTGGCGCTGCAGCGCGATCTCGTCCATCTGCTTCTGCTCCGCTTCGGTTGCGGCAGTGCGCCACTCGTGCAGCCGTCGCTCACGCAGCTGCTCGAGCGCATGGCGCGCCTGGGCCGCCTCCGTAAACGCCTGCTGCGCGGTATCGACGATGCGCTCTGCCTCGAGGGCGGCCTCCCGGGCGTAGTCGGCATGGGACTCGAGCTGTGCGAGCACCGCGTGCAGGCGCTGCAGCTCGCCTGCACTGCCGCAGCCGGCGTGCGCGCTCGCGAGCTGTTGCAGTCCGGCTGCCCGCGCCGCCATGATCGCGTCGCGGATTTCCTGCGCCTGCGCCGCCGCGTGCTGCGCACTCGCGAGCGCTGCTGCCTTCTCCTTCTCGCTCCACTGCCGCAGCTCGAGCAGCTTCTGCAGCCGGAACCGGAACGGACTCATCGGCTGCCTCCCGCCGCACGTGCGGCCAGTGCGATCACCTGCTCGCGCGATGCCTGAAGCGGCTGGTGCTCGTCGGGCGCCTGCCGCAGGAACTCGTTGATCGGCTCGTGCATGCGCATGGCGGCATCGACGACCGGGTGCGAGCCCGGCTGGTATGCGCCGACCGCGATGAGGTCCTCCTTCTCGCGATATGCGGCGAGGAGGCGAAGCATCTCGTTGGCGGCGTCGCGCTGCGCGCGATCGACGACCTGGTCGCGCACGCGGCTGCGGCTCGAGAGGACGTCGATCGACGGGAAGTGCCCTGCACTCGCCAGCTGGCGCGTGAGCACGATGTGGCCGTCGAGGATCGAGCGCGCCGCGTCCGCGACCGGCTCGTTGAAGTCGTCGCCCTCGACGAGCACGGTGTAGATCCCGGTGATCCCCCCGCGCGACGCGTTGCCTGCGCGCTCCAGCAGGCGCGGCAGTGAGGCGAAGACGGACGGCGGGTAGCCCTTTGTCGTCGGTGGCTCACCGACTGCGAGGCCGATCTCGCGCCAGGCCATTGCGACGCGCGTGATCGAGTCGACCATCAGCAGCACGTGCTTGCCCTGGTCGCGGTGGTACTCGGCGATCGCAGTCGCGAGCTGCGCGCCGCGTGCCCGAATGAGCGCAGCCTCGTCGCCCGTGGCGACGATCACGACGGAGCGTGCGAGCCCCTCCGGGCCGAGCGCGCTCTCGATGAAGTCGCGGACCTCGCGGCCGCGCTCGCCGAGCAGTGCGATCACGTTGACGTCGGCGGACGCATGACGCGCGATCATGCCGAGCAGTGTGCTCTTGCCGACGCCGCTGCCCGCGAAGATGCCGATACGCTGGCCGCGCCCCATCGTGAGCACGCCATCGATCGCACGCACACCGGTCTCCAGCGGCTCGCTGATGACCTCCCGCTCGAGCGGACTGGGCGGCTCCGCCATCATCGATACGCGCCGCGTGTCACGCAGCGGGCCCTTGCCGTCAATCGGCTGACCGAGCCCGTTCAGCACGCGCCCGAGCATGCCCGGCCCGACGTCGGCGCCGAGCGAGCGACCGAGCGGCTCGACGACACTGCCCGGGTGCACGCCGTCCAGCTCGCCGAGCGGCATGAGCAGGACACCACGCTCATGGAAGCCGACGACCTCCGCGAGGACGGTCGACTCGCCACGCGTCGAGCGGATGCGGCACAGCTCGCCGAGCGCCATGTCGACGCCGGTCGCTTCGACGACCAGGCCGACCACGCGCGTGGTGCGGCCGTGGATCTCGAAGCGCGGTACCTCCGCGAGCCGGGCGGTCAGCGTATCAAGCATCGATCAGCTTCGTGTAGATGCGTTCGAGCGCCCGGTCGACGCGGCCATCGACCACGCGGCGCGCGGCCTCGACGACACAGTCCCCGGTCGTCAGCTCCGGGTCTGCGTGCCACTCCACGCTGCGCCCGGTCGCAATACGGACCGCGCCGTCCGTTGCGGTGGAGATCGCCGTCAGGTCCGCCGGGTTGAGGCGGATGCGAACCGGCTCGCGCAACGGGAAATGCGCGAGCGCCCGGCGAACGAGATCCGCAATCGCGCGCGCATCCGTCTTGAGCTCGCGACCGATCACGTGCTTTGCGATGCCCGTCGCAAGCGCGATGAGGTTCTCACGCGCGATCGCCTCACGCTCCGGCGCCGCCGCGTGCCACGCGGCGAGTCCCTGCTCCATTCCCTGCACGACCGCCCGGACGCGCTCCCACGCCTGTGCCTCGCCGGCGGCCATGCCGTCCGCCCGACCGCGCTCGTAGGCAGCGCGCTCGATCGCTGCAATGTCGATCGCGGGGGCCGCAGGTGCAGCGTCCACCGGCTTCTCGTGCTCGGCCGTCGCGACGCCGTGCATCCCGTCCGGGAGCTCGACCATGACTTCTTCGGGTTCCCAGTTCGAAACGCGCCCCGTGTCCGGAGCGGACGGCGGCGTCAGCCAGTCACTCAACCAGGTCATCGCCTGCGCCTCCCAGCACGACCTCGCCCTGCTCCTCGAGCGTGCGGACCACGCGCACGACCTTCGCCTGCGCCGCCTCGACGTCGCGGACGCGTGCCGGCCCGAGGAACTCCATCTCCTCCCGCAGCGCATCGCCCGCGCGCTTGGAGAGCATCGCAAAGACCCGCGTCTTCATCGCGTCGCTCGAACCCTTGAGCGCCATCGCGAGCTCCTTCGTGTCGACATCCTTGAGCACGCGCTGCAGCGACTTGTCGTCGAGGTTCATGAGGTCCTCGAACACGAACATCAGGTTCTTGATCTCCTCGCAGAGATCGGGATCCTGGCGTGCGATGGTGTCGAGCAGCTCCTTCTCGAGGGAGCCGACGAGCAGGTTGAGCACGGCCGCGACCGACTGCGGGCCGCCCGCGACGGACACGTCCTGCGACAGCTTGACGGAGGAATCCGAGCCGTAGCTGCGCTCGAGCACCTGGAGCACTTCCGGCAGCACCTTCTCCATGCGGGCGAGGCGGTAAAGGACCTCGCCGCCGAGCGCGGTGGGCAGCTCCTTGAGAACCGCTGCCGTCTGGTTCGGATCGAGATGAGCGAGCAGCAGCGCAACCGTCTGCGGATGCTCATTCCGGACGAGCGCACTGATCTGCTGCGGGTCCGCGTGACGCAGATTGGCGAATCCCTTGTTGTCGCGAAGCTGCGTCTCGATGCGCTTGAGAATCGAAGCTGCCTTCTGCGGCCCCACGGCCTGCTCGAGCACCTGGCGCGCGTACTCGACGCCGCCCTGCGCGATCGAGTGGGCCGCAGTCTCCATCTGCTCCCACTCGAGCACGACCGCGCGCGTGATGTCCGGCGGTACACTGTCGAGCCGCGCGATCTCGAAGGCGATCTGCTCGAGGTCGGCAGGCGACAGCGTCTGCGTGATGCGTGCTGCGGCTTCCTTGCCCATCGCCATCAGGACGATGGCCGCCTTCTGCGTACCGGTCAGCTCGTCGATGCTGGCGACGGCTACCGGATTCCTGCGTGCGAGCTTCGTCGACGGCACCGGCTACTCCCGGATCCAGGCGCGAATCACGCGCGCCGCCATTTCGGGGTCATCGACGTGCGGACCGCTCGCGAGCACGGGCGACTGCGTCGGGACAGGCACCGCCGGCGCTGCAGCGGGTGCCGCGGACGGCAATGCGACGGGCTCCTGCTCGGTCGGCCGCTCGCCGCGCACTGCCCGGAGTGCCTGCCAGCCGATGAAGGCCGCAATCAGGATGGCAATGAGCCCGACCAGCGGCCGCTGTATCTCCTGCACGCGCTCGATGATCGTCACCGACGGTGCCACGACGACGGGTACGTCGTTCGAGCCGAACGGCACCGCGATCACCGAGATCGCGTCGCCGCGCTGTGTGTCGAGCCCAACGGCATTCGCGACGAGCGCCTCGACCTGCTGCACGACCCCCGGCGCGATCGGTACGCCCGTGCTGTCGGGCGTCTCGTTGAGCAGCACGGCCACCGTCAGGCGGCTGACACCGCCGACGGCGCCGGAGAACGTCTCGATGGTGCGCGACGTCTCGAACTCCGACGAGATTGCACTCGAGCTCGCGGCGACCTGACCCTCTGCGGGGATGATGTCCGTCCGCTCCTGGCGCGTGGGTGTCTGATCGTCCGGATTGACCTTCTGCACCGTGCGATCGACGCGATCGAAGTTGATCTCGGCGGCCACGCTCACCCGCACGTTGCCCGGGCCCATCACGCGCGCGACGAGATCCTCCGCCTTCTGCTCGAGGTACGACTCGACTTCCCTGCGCAGCGCAAGCTGACGACGGCTCGCAGCGCCGGAGACGCCGGCCGCGTCAACTGCGCCGGACAGCAGCCGACCCTGGTGGTCGAGCACGGCGACACGATCCGGCGCCAGGTTGCCGACGCTGCTCGAAACGAGCGATGCGATGCCTTCGACGAAGTCTGCCGTCGGTCGTGTGTTGCTGCGGAGTGTCAGCACGACGGATGCGGCGGCATCCTGCCCGCGCGCGCGGAACGAGCTGGTCTCGTTCATCGCGAGATGCACCTGCGCCGCCTCGACCCCGTCCATGCGGCCGATCGTCCGCTCGAGCTCGCCCTCCAGAGCGCGCCGGTAGTTGATGCGCTGCGTGAAGTCGGTCATGCCCCAGGACGGGCGGTCGAACAGCTCGAAGCCGGGCGCGCCGCGCTGCGGAAGGCCGCCGTTCTGTGCGAGCAGAACGCGCGCACGTGCGAGATCGGCGTCCGCGACCTCCAGGCGCGAGCCGCCCGCGCGCAGCGTGTAGCGCACGCCGTTCTCATCCAGCACCGCCGCCACGGCCGCGACTTCGTCCACGGTCATGTCGGGCATGAGCGGCACCCACGCAGGCGCGGTCGCCCAGCGGGACAGTCCGATGATGGCCAGCAGGGTCAGCACACCGATCGCAGCAATGATCGCGCTGCGCCGCCTGCCGTACCGATCGATCAGGTCGCGTAGTGTTTCCGGCATCGTCGCCGATTCAGTCTGTCAGAGTGGTTCAGCTTTGCATATTGATGACCGAGCGGTAGGCCTCGGTCAGCTTGTTGCGTATCTCAACGAGCAGGTCGAGCGCAATGCCCGCCTCCTCGGCGGCAGCCATCACCTCGTGCAGCTCGATTGCTTCGCCTCGCACGAACGCATCGATCGCGTTCGTCGCACGATCCTGCGCCTGGGTCACCTCGCCGAGCGCCTGCTTCAGGGTATCGGCGAAGCTCGGGCCCTCCGGTCCATCATCGATCCGGATGAAGCCGCTGTCCGGCCGCTGCAGCTCCCGCAGCCGCTGCAGCGCGGCCGCACTCACTCCCTGCACCGGTGCTGCCATCTCACACCTGCACGTCGATACGGCCGCCACGTGGCAGCGCAGGTGCACGCTCGCCCCTGCTGTACGTCAGCGGACCGAGCGACTGGACACGCGCGAAGTACGCGCGCTCCTCGGACGTCAGCACGGCCCACAGCTCGGGATCCGTCCCGGGCGGCGGCTCGACGGGCAGTGCGCTGCCCGCCGGGGTGAGCACCGGCGTGGCCGTGTCCGGCTGCACCTGCCGTGCATGGTGCTGTTCCGACGCGTGCGTCGTTGCGCCGCTGGCACCGGCGCCGCGCGTCGTCGTGTGCTGGATGCCCGCGAGGTGCAGGCTGCTGCCGATTCCTTCGACTGCCATGCTCAGATCTCCGTGGCACGCTTGAGCATGCCCTTGATCGCCTCGAATACGCTCGCATTCGCCTCGTACATGCGACGCGCCTGCATCATGTCCACCAGCTCGTCCGTGATCCGGACATTGCTGTGGCGGACGTAGCCGTTCTCGTCCGCGTCGGGATGGCCCGGGTCATACACGAGCGGCCCTTCCGTGCCGTCGGTCGCGACGCCTTCGACCGCCACACCGACCGCCGCCTCCTGCGGCTGGCCGGGCAGCGGGATCTCACCGGCGCGCACACCCGGAACGATCTCGCCGGCAACGATCTGTGGTGGCGCGTCGCCCGCCACGCGCCGTGGCGCCAGCTCCACCACCCTGCGCTGGTACGGACCACCCTCCGGTGTCCGCGTGGTCTCCGCGTTCGCGATGTTCTGCGCGATCACGTCAATGCGCGCACGCTGTGCGGACAGCCCGCTCGCCGGAATCGCGAGTGCGCGGAACAGCGGCCTGACCACTCCACCCACTCCCTGGATCGACACGATCAGCGCTCCCGTACGCTCGTGCGCACCTGCGCGTAGACCTTCTGCAGCAGGCGCGTCGTCGCCTCGAAGCGGATCTGCTCGTCGGCGAGTGCAACCATCTCGGCCTCCAGATCGATCTCGCCGGACGGATCCGCGCCCGCCGCACGCGCGTTCGCATCCGACAGTGCGGACGCGAAATCGCCACCCTGCGGATTCAGCGCATTGGCCACGCGCGAGGCAATGCCTCGCACACGTGACTGCGACGCATCGAGGCCGTCGCGCAGCATGGACGCAGCCGTACCGCGCCCGATCAGTCCGTTCAGCATGAGCTCCGTCGCTCGATTGCCGGGTTTTCGAGATTGTCGGCCCCGCGGTAGGGCAAGCACCGCGCCACGCGGGTCGGGCCGGTCGGATTCACGTTACACCAGGCGCAGCAACCTATTGAAATCACACGGTGTTACGTGGGCCGGACGAAGTGGAGTGTCAGCCGCATATGTGCGCATCGGTCAGAACGAAAACCGCCGCGACCGGCAAGACGTGCCGGGCGCGGCGGTCACATTTTCCGCGTGCGACGTCAGACGCCGACGGGCCGGTTCAGCTTGTTTCGGAGCGTGCGAACGCTGATGCCGAGCAGCTCTGCGGCCTGCGTCCGGTTGTCACCGGTCCGCTCGAGCGCACGCTCGATCAGCACGCGCTCCGCCTCCGCCAGGTCGAGCGTATCGAGCTCGATCACGCCGTCGCTGTCGGATGCACGCGTGCGCGTATCGGCCGCCGGCTGCTCCTGGAGCGGCAGGTCGAAGCCGCTCAGCACGGGGTGGTCCTCGAGGCAGAAGAGGTCCTCGTCGAGCACCGGCCCCGTGGCGAGGATGACGGCGCGCTCGATCGCATGCGCCAGCTCGCGGACGTTGCCCGGCCAGCGACGCGACTGCAGCAGCTCGATCGCGCGGGGCGTGATGCCGGTCACCTGCTTGCCGAGTTCCTGCGCGGTACGCTGCAGAAAATGCATCGCGAGCGCCGGTACGTCCTCGAGCCGCTCGCGCAGCGGCGGCAGCCGGAGCGGCACGACGCTGAGCCGGAAGAACAGGTCCTCACGGAACCGGCCCTCCCGCACCTCGTCTGCCAGGTTCCGGTTCGTCGTCGCAATGATGCGGACGTTCACGCGCACCGACGTGGTCCCGCCGACCCGCTCGAACTCCTGCTCCTGGATGACGCGCAGCAGCTTCGCCTGCAGGTCGAGTCGCATCTCGGAGACTTCGTCCAGCAGCAGCGTTCCGTTGTGGGCCCGCTCGAACGCGCCCTTCACCTGCCGCACGGCGCCCGTGAACGCTCCCTTCTCGTGCCCGAACAGCGTGCTCTCGACGAGTGTCTCCGGCAACGCCGCGCAGTTCACGGAGATGAATGGCGCACTGGCGCGGTTGCTCAGGTCGTGGATCGCGCGCGCGATCAGCTCCTTGCCGGTGCCCGACTCGCCCTGCAGCAGCACGCTCGCACGCGAGGGCGCGATCATGCGAACCGTCTCCATCAGCCGCGCCATGCCCGCGTTTTCGCCGACGACGCGGCGGGCCGTCCGGATCTGGCTGACCTGGTCGCGCAACGTCTCGTTCTCGCGTCGCAGGCTCACCAGCTCGAGGGCCTGATCGACGACCAGCCGAAGCTGTTCCTCGCGGAACGGCTTGGTGATGTAGTCGATGGCTCCGCTCTTGATCGAGGCAACGGCGTGCTCGATCGTGGCGTAGCCGGTAGCCATGATGAGCGGCGTCTCGATCCCGAGCTCGCGCAGGCGCGCGAGCAGCTCGAGGCCGGTAGCCCCGGGCATCCGGTAGTCGGAGATGATCAGGTCGAACTCACCGCGGGACAGCACGTCCAGAGCTGCATCGACGCTGGACACACCCGTGGTGTCATGCCCGGCCGCGTCGAGAATCGACTGCAGCACGAGCAGTGATGTGGCTTCGTCGTCCACACACAGAATCGTTGCCATTGCCCTGTCGTACCGGGACCGGAGAGGGGGGTCGCTAAAGTTCCGGTCACAAGTTGCCGATAATGGAGGCTGAACCTAGCACGATCAGGCGTGCGACACAACTGACACCAGCCGCGGGGTACGAAGCCGGCCGTGCGAATCACGAACAACGCCATCGTCCGAACCTCCCTCGCGTCCATCCAGGACAACCTGCGGCGCGTGGGTGAGGCGCATCAGCGGGCGACGAGTGGCCTGCGGATCAGTCGCGTCTCCGACGACCCGGCTGGCGCCGCGCAGGTGCTCGGTGCGGACCGGGGACTGCGCGCGCTCGAGCAGTACCGCCGCAACATCGACAATGCGCGGACCCGCCTCGACGCCGAGGAGACCGCGCTGACCCAGCTGTCTGATCTGCTCACGCGCGCTCGCGAGCTCGGCCTGGCCCAGGCCAGTGCGACCAGCAACGACGCCTCGATGGAAGCCACACTGGCCGAGGTCGAGGCATTGATCCACGCCGCCATCCAGCTCGGCAACACGAAGCTCGGCGACAGCTACCTCTTCGGCGGCGCACACGCGCAGGACCGTCCGTTCGCCGACGACGGCTCCGTTTCTGCGGACCGGCCGCCGATCGGCACGACCCAGGTCGAGGTCGGCGCCGGCGCCTACGCGCCTGCGAGCCATGACGGGCAGACGGCGTTCGTGGACACCGGCGCCATTGCGGCGCTGCAGTCGCTGCGCGACGCGCTGGCGGCCGGAGACCGCGATGCCGTTGCCGCCGCGGCCGGCGACGTGGCTACTGCATTCGATGCGGTCCAGGCAGTGATCGGAGACGTCGGCGCGCGCAGCAACCGCCTCGCGCTGGCGTCGTCGAACGTGGAGGCGCTCGAGTTCAACCTGAAGACGCTGCGCTCCGACCTGGCCGAGGTCGACCTCGAGGAAGCCCTGACCGACCTGGTCAGCCGTCAGACCACGCTGCAGGCAGCCATGGCGGCCGCCTCCCGCATGCTGTCCACCACTCTCGCGGACTATCTCTGAACATGACGACAGGCGCACTTGCAGTTGAATCGGAAGCTGGAACGATCCTGCGCTTCCCCGACGGCCTGTTCGGCTTTCCGGAATGTCACACGTTCAGCCTGACGCGCGATGGTGACGATGGCCTGTGGTGGCTGCAGTCCACCGAGCACGAGGCCCTCGGCTTCGTCCTCGCCGACCCCTTTGCGATCTTCCCCGACTACACGGTCGACCTCTCCGAGCTGGACGTGGCCCGGCTGCGCCCCGTGGGCGCCGGCGACATCGCAATCCTGGTCATCCTGACGGTGGGCGCCACACCGGATGCGCCCTGCTCGGCCAACCTCCAGGGTCCGATCGCGTTCAACGTCCACACCGGCGTCGCGCGGCAGGTGATCCAGGCAAACCGTCCGACCCGGGCGATCATTTCGTAGGAGAGTAGCCCTCGCGCGATCGCGCGCGAGGATAAACGATGAGGGCCGGCGGTGAACGCTGTTTCCGCTCACCGCCGGCCCTCGTCGTTCATGCCATCATACTCCTGCGACTTCCGTGGCCTGTCGCTTCGCCTCCGCGCTGCGCAGCGCGAGCGTATCGAGCACCTCGAGCAGGAGCGTGAACTCGACCGGCTTGCGCAGCACGGCGCAGCCTGTCTCCCGCGCGATCCGGTCAACGTATGCATCCGAGTCGTCGCCCGTGACGATTACGGTGCGCTTCAGCAGGTCCGGGTAGTCGCGACCGATCTGCCGCAGCAGCCAGTAGCCGTTGCCGCCGGTCATCCGGAGGTCCGTGATCAGGAAGTCGGGCGGCGCGCCGTTGGCGAGGACCGCCAGCGCGCTGCGGCCGCTCCACGCCTCGCTCGTCCGGTACCCGACCTTCTGGAGCACCTTGCGGAACATCGTGCGGACCGCCGCGTCGTCGTCGACGAGCAGCACACTGCGTGAGGTACCGAGCACCAGCGGAGCGGCCCGGAACGGCACCGAGGTCGCGCGCGCCTCGCAGGGCAACTCGATCGTCGCCACAGCGCCCTCGGCCGAGGAGCTGAGCGCGATGCGGCCGCCGTGTGCGACGACCATTCCGCGTGCGATCGCGAGCCCGAGGCCGAGCCGATGCGTCCGCGTGGTGAAGAACGGCTCGAAGATGCGACCTGTCGCGCCGGGACTGAGACCCGGTCCGCTGTCGCGCACCTCGATGGTGACGGTGCTGCCATCGCTCGATGCTGCCACGCGCAGCTCGCGAACCTCGGCGCCCTCCAGCGCATCGAGTGCGTTCGTGATCACCTGGCGGAGCACCTCGCGCAGGTGACGCACGTCCACGTTCAGCTCGGGCAGGTCGTCCGGCAGACGTGCGACGACGTCTGCGCCGACCTCCGCACGACGCTCCTCGAGCTCGGCGAGCACCTCGCGTACAACGGGTCCGAGCGATACCGGCGTGCGCTCGACCGTGACGTCCGTCGCGAACGCAAGGAGTGTCTGGGTGATGCGCTGCAGGTTGACGAGCGCGCTGCGCGCGTCATCGATGCGGGGCTCGGCCGTATCGAGCACGGCGCGCGCGGCGATCAGTCCCGCGCTCAGCTCGCGCGCGACGCTGGTCGCCACGCGGCCAACCGCCGCCAGTCGCTCTGCAACACCGAGCTGGTCGCGCAGCGCGGTCTCCTCGCCCGCCTCCCTTCCTGCGAGCACCAGCCCCATCGGCTCGCGGCTCAGCGGATCGAGTCGCGGCGTCGCAATGACGTGTGCGGGAAACGAGGAGTCGTCCACGCGCACTTGGTGGAGCGTGCCCGCCCACGACTCGCCGCGGGCGATCTCGCGCCGCAGTGACTCGAGCTGTATCGCGTTGTCGTCGGAGGGCAGCAGGAGCGAGACCAGCTCCCGACCGATCACGTCGATGTCCTTGCACCAGTGCGTGCGCGACATCCCGTACGCGTGCCGGATGCGCAGGTCGGTGTCCAGGACGAGAGCGAACAGGCCCGGCATGTTGGCCAGCAGGTCCAGCACGGCAGCGTCCGCCGCGCGAACGACACGCTCCACGCCGCGCTCGTTCAGGAAGACGTCGAGGTGCACCGCGTCGCCGACCTGTTGACGGAACGCCTGGATGCGCACGGGACGGAGCGATCCGTCCCAGCGTCGTATGACGCTCTCCCAGTCCGAGCGCCCCGTATCGAAGGCGCGCAGGAAGCCGCTGCGCGCGGCGTCGCGCTCACTCGGACTGAGCCACTTCAACACGGGCGTGCCGACGAGCTCGACTGCGCTGCGTCCCAGCAGGCCGGCAACCGCCGGATTGCATGCGACGACGAGACCGTCGTGATCCACACTCAGGATCGGGAGCGGCGCGCTCGTGAACAGGTGGCGGTAGGTCTCGGACATGATGAGATGCAGGCGGCCGCGCTTACTCGCGCTGGCAGTGGCCGCACATGGCTGAGAGCGCGCTCGCTGCGCTGCGACAGGTCAATACCCGCATGGTGTCACCACGAGGCGGGAGATCCTGTCGGTCGGCAGCAGCCGGAGTGCGAGGCCGTCGATGCCCGCGATGTTCACCTGCCGGCCGTTCTCCAGCTCCCGCTCGATCGCATCGGCGAGGGCCTCGGCATCAGAGGCGCCGAGCGCGGGCAGTGCGATGCGCACATCCTGTCGTCGTTCGCCGACGCGTACCGCCACGTGCGCACACGACACAGCCTGCTCCGCCGCGGCGCCGCTCACCCCGCGCTCGCGCGGTGCGTGCTCCTCGCCGAGCTGGCGTCGCAGCCGATGCTCCTCCGGGTATGGGTCAGGTGTGCCGCTGTACGGATCGCCGAAACGGGCGTCCTCACCATGCGGCCCCAGCGGGTACGCGTCGCGGCGGAGTCGCTCGCGCGCGCGCTCGAGCTCCGCGACATCGCGCAGGTCGTAGGGCGAAAGCCACGGTCGGTACAGCGAGAGGTAGTCGATGTACGGTACGCAACGACCGACGAGAACGACGCCGCGCGCCGCATCGTCGGGTCGCCGATAGCGCCGCGCGTCGTATGGGCGATCATCGACCCTGAGCTGGCAGAATGCCTCGCGCGGCAGCACGTCGCGGCCGTACCACGGGTCGACGCGGGGCAGCCAGTCAGCTACGGCCCGCGGGTCCATACGCCCGTGCGCGCTGCCCGGCTGCTGCGCAGCGGCAGTGCCGCACAGGACGAGCGTCAGGCATGCGACTCCGATCATTCTGCCGACCATGGCATTCCTCCGGCTGCAGACAGGGCTACATCTGGAGTATCGACAGCATGACCCACGGGCTTGAGGACTCAACTCCCGCGACGGTCCATCCGATACTCCGAGGCATGAATCTGCTCATCGCAAGACAACCGATCTTCGACGCGACGGACCACATCGCCGGCTACGAGCTGATCGCCCGCACCGGCGACGCCGAACAGGAGGATGCCGGCGCGCTCGTCAACGCGCTGCTCGGCGACGGCAGCCGCCGGCTCGCCGAGGGCAATCTCGCGTTCGTCACCGTCACGCGCGACATGCTGCTGTCGGGAGGCCTGGAGGCCCTCGATCCGACGGCCGCCGTGCTCCAGATCCAGCCCGAGCTGTACGGTCTGCCCGAGGTGCTGAACGCCTGTCGCGAGCTGGCCGATGCCGGTTATGCAATCGCGCTCGACGATTTCCGCTTCAGCGAGGACCTGCGACCGCTGCTGGAGCTCGCGACGATCGTGAAGATCGACTCGGCGGAGCGGGGACTCGCGGCACTCGGCCGCGAATGCGAGGCCGTCGCTCCCTACCAGGTGCAGCTCCTCGCCGAAGGGATCGACCACCGCGCGGACCACGAGACCTGCCTGCGGCTCGGCTTCTCCCTCTTCCAGGGCCTGCTCTTCGCGCGGCCCGAGCAGGTCACGCGACGCGACCTGAGCGTCGCGCAGATCCGCACGATCAGCGTGATGAACCGCGTGCGTGACCTGGACGTGACGGAGCAGCAGCTCGAGGAAGAGTTCCGGACCGACCCGGGGCTGTCGTACAAGCTGCTGCGCATGGTCAACTCGGCGGCATCCGGCGGACGCGGCGTCCGCTCGATCCTCCATGCGCTCCGTCTGCTCGGCCGGGATTCACTCTACCGCTGGCTCAGCCTGCTGCTCCTCAGCCCCGGGCAGCACGGCGGCGTGAGTGGCGAAATCGTCGTCGCAACGCTCACCCGTGCACGCTTCAACGAGCTGCTCGCCGAGCACGGCAACCGCCCGCTCGCGGCCGGATCGCTCTTCATGACCGGCCTGCTCTCGGCACTCGCCGACTTCGGCGGACTTCCCGTCGAGCAGATCCATGCCGACCTCGAGCTCGCGCCCGAGATCGCAACGGCGCTCGAGCGGCGCGGCGGGCTCTACGGCAGCGCGCTGCGCCTGGTACAGGCATACGAGGACGGTGACTGGGATGCGCTCGACGAGGCGTGCAGCAGCCTGGGCATCGACCCCGCGATCACCGGCGATCTCTACCTGGATGCCCTGAGCTGGGCGCAGGAGCGGGCACGGGGACTGGCCGTCGAGGAGGAAACAGACGCGGTGGCGGTGGGCTAGCCGGCGATCCCCTGCCCGCGAGCGGCCGGGAGGTCGGGCACAAGCGCACCACAGGTGCCGGAAACAGAAAGCGCCGCAAGGGACCGGACGTCCTTTGCGGCGCAGTAGCTGGGGAGGGACTCGAACCCCCAACAGGCGGATTATGACTCCGCTGCTCTGCCAGTTGAGCTACCCAGCCAGATAGACCTGAAAATTACCGAATGAGGGCGCAGACGTCAATCTGGGAGAAGAGCGTCGTAGCGGGCGAATGCAGCCGCGCCTCTCCGCCTGTCAGAATCTCGGCCGGTAAACCCCCACCGTCCACGGTTCCGGCGGCATCGCCTCCAGCACATAGAGGAGTGAATCCGCTGCCAGCATCCGTTTGGTAAGCATGAGGTCCTCGTAGATTTTCACGCCGGAGAAGTGATACACGTCCAGTCGGGTCGGCACGCGATAATGCATGTCGTTAACGTTTGGCTCGTGACGGCCGTACTGGACCAGGACGAGAGAATCGTCCAGGACGTTCAATTCTGTGACCACGGTGAAGGCACCCAGCCAGTCCCTGGCCTGCTCCATCGCGTCCGGCCCCATGAAGGCGCCGCGTTCCGGCCTGATCGGTTCCACCCAGGATGGCGGAGGCTCGCCGAATTCGCGAATGTAGTCGCCATTCGCATTGAAAACCTTGAGCGTGGGGAAGAATGAGCTGTTGCCGATGATGTGATCACGGGCGACAGCCACCCGATCGGAGACAAAGCTGATCCAGTAGGGAATCTCGCGGACGAGCTGATCCCGCAAAGGGAAGCTGTCCACCAACTCACCGTTCAGGTCGAGTATCGCCCCCTCCCAGCCATACTTGCTGATGTAGCCGACAAACCCGCTACCCAACGGTTCCATGTCGCCGGCGAGCCAGCCGGGTAGAGTCCCGATTCGTTCAACGGAGCCGTCCGGTGTGAGAAGCGTTACTCGTGGCGTTGCCTGCGTGACGAGTATCCGGCCATCCAGTCCCACGGCTGCCGCATTCGGCTGACGGAACTCGCCCGGGCCCTCGCCGAACCTTCCAATGACGGTATCAATCGCGCCATCTGCCGAGAAGATACGAAGTCGCCCGGCATGACGATCGACCACGAGCAGTCTCCCGTCCGGCAGAATGTCGAGGTCGCGGATACCGATCAGTGGGTCGGGATCGCGCTCCTCGAGTTCAACAGCGCGGACCTTTGTGAAGATCTCCTCGAACGTCGTGTTAGAGGTAGCATAAGAATCAAAGGCGCATGCCGTGCACAATAAAACGGGAGCAAAGGCGATCCGACGGATCACGGTTACGATTAGAGGCGTGCGGATGAAATCAATCATGAGCGTCGCCGTCTAGACGAGACAGCAGAACTGGTTCTCGGAGTCACAGCTGGTGCCTGTGCACCCCTCCAGACCGACGTACGGAAGATCCTGACACGTCTCAACGTCGGGCGGGCACCCCAACGACGTTGCCTGCGCCGGCACGCTGGCAATGGCGGTCGCACCCGCCAACGCCATTGCGATTCCGACACTGGCTCGGAACGCTCGCGACTTCCACATAGGCCGCTACTTGATCAGGTTTTCGGGATTGTTTGCGTGTTGCTGTGCTGCACCAGGAACATCGCACTGCTCGATTCGAGATCCCATCCGCACGCCTGCGCAGGATACCTCGCATCAACGAACGCTATTTCACCGGAAGGACTAACGATCACCTTCGTGGAAGGGAGAAACGAAAGGCCATTGGAGAGAGGAGTGCCGGGAACGACAGTGACAGCACTGGCGATTCGAGACCGGGCGGCGATCACCCGTGCTTCCGAATCATCGACTCCGATCAGCACCAGTCGCGTCGGAACGCCACGTTTAGCGAGCGCGTTCCATGCTTGTAGATCGGATAGGCATCCCGGGCATGAGCGCGGTGTCACGACCCAGACGATAGCGCCGGATGGATGTAGCGCGCGACCATCCATCCAGTCTTCTGGAAGTCGTTGTCCGATCAGCGCGTCGACAGCCCGTATACGCGTAGCATCCCGAAGCAGCAGCTGCCGATCGGATGTCAATTCCGACAGGCGATTGCTCTGAATGACGACGGCTGCACCGAGGGAGGCAGCTCCGGTAAGCATTAGGAGCGAAGCCACCCATCCGAAGCCCAAGTGTTGCTTACGAACGAACAGCATACGACGGGGCGCTTTCCGGCAGGGGCGTCCGCTAGCAGAATGCTATTGTCGCCTAGGAAAGTCAATGATGCTGATACCAGCGGCGATCGAGCCCTGGCCCACACGTCCCCAACGAGACAGCGGCCATCGCGCATAAACCACGACCTGACACCTGATTGATGCGAATCAACGAACGCTGTCCGCCTCCGCCGTATCCTCCACGAAGCGGTAGAGCCGCTCGCCGGGCCGGATCAGCCCGTACCGTTCGCGCGCGATACGCTCGATGGTGGCCGAGTCGTTCTCGAGCGAATCCACGCGCGCCTGCAGGCGTGCGATCTCTGCGCGCGCCTCCTCCAGCCGGACCTGCTCCTCGGCGAGGTCGTTCTTGAGACGCTGCAGCTCGAGCAGGGAGTACTCGCCGCCGAAGAGCGCGAAGTAGGCGGCGCCTGCCACGAGCACGCCGCCCAGGATCACCTTACCCCGCAAGGGACCTCCCGATCGCGGACCCGGAGCGCGTCAGAACGCCTCCCGGCCCGGGTATTCCGCGGCAGCGCCGAGGTCCTCGGCAATGCGCAGGAGCTGGTTGTACTTCGCCACGCGATCGGTGCGGCTCGCGCTGCCGGTCTTGATCTGGCCTGTACGCGTCGCGACCGCGAGGTCGGCGATGAACGTGTCCTCGGTCTCGCCGGAGCGGTGGCTGATGATCGCGTTGAAGCCGTTGCGCCGTGCGAGCTCGATCGCCTCGAGCGTCTCCGTGAGGGTGCCGATCTGGTTGACCTTGATCAGGATTGCATTACCCGCGCCCTCCTCGATGCCGCGGCGCAGGTACTTCGTGTTCGTGACGAACAGGTCGTCACCGACGAGCTGCACGCGGTCGCCGATGGCGCTGGTGAGCTGCTGCCAGCCCTTCCAGTCGTTCTCGTCCAGGCCGTCCTCGATGGACACGATCGGGTACTTGTCGACCCAGCCCTTCCAGAAGTCGACCATCTGCGAGCTGCTCAACTTCTCGTTCGTCGACTTGTGGAAGACGTACTTGCCGTTGCGGTACATCTCCGACGCCGCAGCGTCGAGCGCCAGCACGACGTCCTCGCCGAGATCGTAGCCGGCCACTTCGATCGCCTGCACGATGACCTCGAGTGCTTCCTCGTTGCTGCCGAGATCGGGGGCGAAGCCGCCCTCGTCGCCGACTGCGGTGCTCTTCTTCTGCTTCGAGAGGACCTTCTTCAGTGCGTGGAAGATCTCGACGCCCATGCGCAGCGCCTCGGGGAACGTCTCGGCGCCGACGGGCGCGATCATGAACTCCTGGAGGTCGACGTTGTTCGCGGCGTGTGCACCGCCATTCAGGATGTTCATGAGCGGCACGGGCAGCAACGTCGCGTGCGGGCCGCCGAGGTAGCGGTAGAGCGGCAGTCCGGCCTCGGCGGCAGCGGCACGCGCGTTCGCGAGCGAAACGGCGAGGATTGCGTTCGCGCCGAGCTCCTTCTTGTTCTTCGTCCCGTCGAGCGCAATCATCGCGCGGTCGACGTCGACCTGATCGAAGGCGTCAAGCCCGACAATCTCCGGGGCGATGCGCTCGATCACGTTCTCGACCGCCTCGCGTACGCCCTTGCCGAGATAACGATCCTCGTCCTCGTCGCGCAGCTCGATCGCTTCGTTCTCTCCGGTGGACGCTCCGCTCGGCACGGCCGCGCGCCCGGCGCTGCCGCTCTCGAGAACGACCTCCGCTTCTACCGTGGGATTCCCGCGCGAGTCGAGGATCTCGCGCGCATGCACACTAACGATTGCCGACATGTTCGATGGCCGGGGTTCGGACCGGCGCGGCGAGCAGCTCTTCGATGGCGCTGCGCACGCGCCGGATCAGTTCGTCACGATTCTGCTCGTCATAGCCGGCCGTCTCGATGGCCTGGCCGAAGCGCACGATAACTTCGCCGCTGCGCACGCGCCAGCCGCCCTTGGGCATGACGTGACGCGAGCCGATCACGGCGACAGGGACGATGTCGACGTGCGTGTGCAGGGCAAGCATGAATGCACCCTTCTTGAACGGGAGCAGCTCACCCGTAGCCGAGCGCGTGCCCTCGGGAAAGATTACGACCGAGCTGTGATCCGCGCGGATGAGGCGCCCGGCCGCGTCGAGGGATGCGACCGCTGCTGCGCGGTTCTTCCGGTCGACCGAGATGTGACCTGCTGCCTTCCACGCCTGGCCGAAAATCGGGATCAGCCCCAGCTCGGCCTTTGCGACGAACCGGAAGCGCTTGGGGAGTGCCGCGGCGATTGCGAAGACGTCGTACCACGATACGTGATTGCTCGCGAAGATCTGCGGCTGGTCCAGCTCGACCGACTCGAGGCCCTCCGTGCGAACGCGCACACCGCTCGCCCAGAGGATCCAGCGCGCCCAGGAGCGCGCGACCCAATCGAAGAACTTCGGCGGTGCGCGAAACAGTGCACCCAGGATCGCCGCCGTACTGAGCAGCGGCGTCGCAACCGCCATGTTGAGGTACGCCCAGATCGTACGGATCACGTGTTGCTCTCCCGGAAATGGTCGTAGCCGCCGGCTGCGAGCGGCTGCGCCGATCCGTCCCTGCCTCGAAGCATTACGCCCTCCCCTGCACGCACTCGGCCGATGGGCGAGAGCCGTACGTCGAACATCTTCACGAACTCGTCGCGCACCGCTTCGACGGCGCCGGGTGGAGCCGTGAACAGCAGCTCGTAGTCGTCGCCCCAGCGCAGCGCGCGCATCACGGCCTCGTCGTCATCCGGTGAGGCTGCGCGCACGGCGGCATGCACCGGCAGCGCTGCAGCATCGATCTCGATCTGCACGCCACTCGCGGCCGCAATGTGCGCTGCGTCACCCGCAACGCCGTCCGAGACGTCGATCATCGCACCGGGCACACCACGTTGCTGGAGCCAGCGCGCCTCTCGAACGCGTGCCCCGGGACGTGCGTATGCCGCACGCGCTGCTTCGTGCGGTGTCGCACTCGCGTGCAGCGCATGCACGGCCGCGCCTGCCGCGCCCAGCTCACCCGTCACCCACAGCAGGTCGCCTTCGCGCGCTCCGCTGCGCAGCACCGGCTCATCCGTGTGACCGACCGCAACCACGTCGATCGTGAGCGGTCCGTCCGTTCGTGCAACGTCGCCACCGACCACGCTGGCGCCGAGTCCGCTCACGGCACTGCGCACGCCTCGCAGGACCGCGGGTGCGAACTCGTCCCTGTCCGCCAGCGGGAGCGCGATGGAGACGAGGGCCGCGACCGGCTCGGCACCGACTGCGGCGAGATCACTGAACGCCGCGATCGCGGAACGGTAACCGATTTCTTCCGCACTCAGCCAGTCGCGCCGGAAGTGTACGCCCTCGACGGCCATGTCGACACTGATCGCGAACGGGCCATTGCGCAGGACTGCGCAGTCGTCGCCCGGACCGACGAGCAGGTGTCGATCCGAGGCCCCGGAGGCGTGGGCTTCCGCCTCCGCGTCCCTCAGGAAGCGCCGGATCAGATCGAACTCGGCGCCGCCCCCGAGCGCGGTGGTCCGCCTCACCAGCGTGCTGGCTGGTCGAATGTGATGAACGGGAATGCGACCGGGGGTCGCAGCCTGCCCGGGCTCGCGAACGCACGCGGCAGCATCTCGATCGCGTCCTCCGGGCCGAGCGAGCGTCCCTTCTTCGCAAGCAGCGCCGCGCGGCTGCTGTAGTGGAGTGCGAGGCCGGCCGCCGTGCGCGGATCCGCACCCGCGGCGAGGAATGCGCCGGCGACACCGGCGAGGTGATCGCCCATGCCCGCGCTTGCGAGGTCGGAAGAGCCGCCGCTCGCGACGAGGAGCGGCGCGCCCTCCGCCGCGACCATCGACGGCTGCCCCTTGAGCAGAACGACCGCACGGAAGCGGGACGCTGCCTCGCGCACTGCGCCGACCGGGTCGCGGGTGATCTCGGCGGTCTCCGCCCCGAGCAGCCGTGCCATCTCGCCGGGATGCGGTGTCAGCAGCAGTGGCCGCTCCGCCGCGAGCGCGCGCAGCGCGCCCTCCTCGCGGCCGAGAAGATTGAGCGCGTCCGCGTCGAGCAGTGTCGCTGCACCCGTCGTGCGCGTGAGTGCGTGCTGCAAGGCTGCGCGCGCGTCGTCGCTCGTGCCGATACCGGGGCCCGCGACCAGCGCGTCGACCGTGCCGATGTCGGCGTCCGCCAGGTGTGCAGAGTCGATGAACGTCGACTGCGGAACGCTGGTCTGCAGGATCGCGCGATTCAGCATGACGGATGCGATGCGCACGTACCCTGCACCCGCCCGTTGTGCCGACTTCGCGCACAGCACCGCGGCGCCGGCCATGCCACTGCTGCCCGCGAGGACCAACACGCGCCCCGCACTGTTCTTGTGCGCGTCCGGCGAGCGGCGCGGCAGCCGTGTGGCCGCCCACGCAGGTGTGATCAGCTCGGCGCCAGCAGGGCTCTGCGGCGGAAAGCCGATCTCGACTGCGATGATGCGCCCGCAGTACGTGCGCGCGGGATTCAGCATCATGCCGAGCTTCGGCGCGCCGAACGTGATCGTGAGCGCGGCGCGTACAGCCTCGGCCGGGACCTGCCCGGTCGTGGCGTCGATGCCGCTCGGCAGGTCGAGCGCGACGATGAATCCGCCCGAGCGATTGATCGTGGCGATCCAGCCGGCGACCTCGCCGCGCGGCGCACCGCTCGCGCCAGTGCCGAGCATGCCATCGATCACGACGTCGGCGTGCATGACCGCCGCCCGTGCTGCCTCACCCTCGAGCGCGGGTATCGTATGGTCGTGGCGCAGCGCATCATCGGGCAGCCTGCCACTGCCCTGGACGAGAGCGACGTCCCGGCCCCAGGCGCGCAGCGAACGCAGTGCAACCACCGCATCGCCGCCATTGTTGCCCGGGCCCGCGACCGCCACGATGCGGCCTTCCGGGCGGAACGCGTGGATGAGCTGCGCGGCCGAGCGGCCGGCGCTCTCCATCAGGACGCGGCCGGGTACGCCGACCCGCTCCCGCGCGTCAGTGTCGATCGCAGCCGCCTGTGCGGCGGTCGGCAAAGCAACGCCGTCACGACCATAGATCTCATGGCCGTGACGGTCCGTGCGTCCACGCATTCGCTACGTGCTGTCAGTGCGCGTCGGAGCCGCGCGGTGGTCTGTTACTTGTAGCTCTGGCCGATGGTGCGGCCGAAGCTGATCTCCCCGTTGTCGATACGGATATTGAATCCGCAGTCCGGGTTCGAACAGACCCACGCCTTGAACGTGATCGGCGCTCCATCCCTCCCGTAGTCGGACAACGGCAGCATGCTCCCACGGTCGCACTTGCGACACTGAGGGAACTGCACGGGCATCTCCGCTGACATCTTCAACCCCTCCCCGAACAGGCAGGACCCGCTGCTCCCGCGCGGGCCTAGTGCAAAGCACGTTCCAACTTGGCCTGTGGCGCCTCACCAGTGATGCTCGAACGCCTCGTCGAAGTCGTATACCCGGTGGAAATCCTCGGGTCCATCCTCGTCCTGCTTGATGAGGACGCCGACGTCGACCAGGGCGAAAACGATGTCGCCGACGTGATCCGTGGTGCTGATCCCCCAGTGCTCGAGAACGGTCCTGGCCATCGGCCCGAAGCGCTCGAGGGCGAGGTCACGCACCCCCTCGGCGAGCTCCCGGCCCGAGATGTGGCGCGGCGCAGGCAGCCGCGAGATCACGTAGTGCAGTGCGGCAAGCACGAACACGTAGGCGCTCTCGTGAAACTGCGGGCACCGCTCCCTCAGGCGGTCGATCAGTGCGTCGTCGAGTACGATTCCGTCCATGCTTCGTTCAGCGGTAGAGCGATTCAGGCGCCACGCTCCGCGAGCTGATGCTGACGGCGGAACTCCGGGTAGAGGGGAAACGCCTCGACCAGCTCGGCGACGCGGCGGCGTACCTGCTCGGCGACCTTCTCGTCCTCGGGCGCCTCGAGAACATCGGCGATCATGTCGCCGACGCGCTGCATCTCACTGATACCCATGCCGCGGGTCGTAAGTGCGGCGGTCCCGATGCGGACGCCGGAGGTGACGAAGGGCGAGCGCTGCTCACCGGGCACGGTGTTCTTGTTGGTCGTGATGCCGGCCCGCTCGAGTGCCTCCTCGGCAAGCTTGCCCGTCAGCTCGGGATGGCTCGTGAGGTCGAGCAGCAGCAGGTGGTTGTCGGTGCCGCCGCTGACGAGATCGAAACCGCGCTCCATCAGCCGGGCGGCGAGCGCCTTCGCGTTGGCGACGACCGCGTGCGCGTACTCGCTGAACGCCGGCTGCAGGGCCTCGCCGAACGCGACGGCCTTGGCCGCGATGATGTGCATCAGCGGCCCACCCTGCATGCCCGGGAAGACCTGCTTGTCGATCGGCTTCGCGAACGGCTCACGGCTCAGGATGAAGCCGCTGCGCGGCCCGCGCAGCGTCTTGTGCGTTGTCGACGTGACGATATCCGCGTGCGGCACCGGGCTCGGATGCGCGCCGCCCGCGACGAGGCCGGCGATGTGCGCCATGTCGACGAGCAGCACGGCCTCGACCTCGCGCGCGACCTCCGCGAAGGCGGCGAAGTCGATGATGCGCGGGTACGCACTTGCCCCTGCGACGATGACCTTCGGTCGCTCGCGACGCGCGATGTCGCGCATGGCATCGTAGTCGATCAGGCCGTCGGGGCCGACGCCGTACGCGACGGCGCGGTAGATCTGCCCGCTGAAGTTGACGGGCGAGCCGTGCGTGAGGTGACCGCCGTGCGAGAGGTTCATGCCCAGCAGCGTGTCACCCGGCTTCATCGTCGCGAGGTACGCGGCCATGTTGGCCTGCGCGCCCGAGTGCGGCTGCACGTTCGCGTGCTCGGCGCCGAACAGCTGCTTCGCCCGCTGGATCGCGAGCGTCTCGACGACGTCCACGTGCTCACAGCCGCCATAGTAGCGCTTGCCCGGGTAGCCCTCGGCGTACTTGTTCGTGAGGACCGTGCCGGCCGCCTCGAGCACCGCAGTCGAGGTGAAGTTCTCCGACGCGATCAGCTCGAGCGATGCGTGCTGGCGGTTCGCCTCGTTCACGATCGCGTCGAAGATCTCGGGATCCTGCTGCTGGAGCTCGTTCATCATGATGTTCTGCCTCAGACCCAGGTTCGCTGCAGCCTGGCGACCTGCTCGATGCGACGCTCCGCCAGCCGGTCCGCCGCCTCGTAGGTGGGCAGCCCCTGCTCCGCAGCCATCTCGAAGAGGTCCGTCAGTGTCTGGTAGATCTCGCCCGCCTTGCGCCTGGCGCGGTCCGCATCCCAGCCGTGCATCTCTCCATAGACGTTGATCACGCCACCGGCGTTGATCACGTAGTCCGGCGCATAGAGGATGCCCTTCTCCGTCAGCACGTCGCCATGCCGCTCCTCGCGAAGCTGGTTGTTCGCGGCGCCCGCGATGACCTGGAAGCGGAACTGCGGGATCGTCGTGTCATTGATGATGGCACCGAGTGCGCACGGAGAGAAGATCTCCGCCTCGACGCCATAGATCTCGTCCGGCGCAACGGCGCGGGCGCCCAGCTCGTCGACCACGTTCTGCACGCGCTGCGGATCGATGTCGGTGACGATGAGCTTCGCACCAACCTTGTTCAGATAGCCGCACAGGTAGCGGCCGACGTGTCCGAGCCCCTGTACTGCGACGGTGACACCCTCGAGGTCGTCCGAGCCGAGCTTGTGCTTCGCGGCGGCCTGGATGCCGCGGAACACACCCCACGCGGTGATCGGCGACGGGTCGCCGAGACCGCCGGCCAGGCCGGTGACGTGGCTCGTCTCCATCTCGACGTAGCTCATGTCCTCGACGCTCGTGCCCACGTCCTCGGCGGTGATGTAGCGGCCGCCCAGCGACTCGACGAAGCGGCCGTGTGCGCGGAAGATCATCTCGCGCTTCGTCGTGCGATTGTCACCGATGATCACGGCCTTGCCGCCGCCCAGGTTGAGACCGGCGACGGCAGCCTTGTACGTCATTCCGCGCGCGAGGCGGAGTACGTCGACGATTGCCTCTTCCTCCGTGGCGTAGTTCCAGAAGCGCGTGCCGCCAAGCGCCGGGCCGAGCGTCGTGTTGTGTATCGCGATGATCCCCTTGTAGCCGATGCTCGGCTCGTAGCAGAAGACAAGCTGCTCGTGCTCGTACTCGCCCATCGCCTGGAAGATTTCCATGATTCTCCTCGTCACAGCGTATACGGGCCGTCGTCGGCCCGGCGGTTAATCGTCGTAGAGTGAGCTTGCGATCTCCAGGCGCAGGCGCTCGTCCGCCCCCTGGATGAGACCCATCGCGCGCGCGTCCCGCATCAGCTTCTCGACCGGGTAGTCGCGCATGTAGCCGTAGCCGCCAAAGACCTGCACTGCTTCCGTCGTGACGTGCATCGCCGTCCGGCTGGCAAGCACCTTCGCCATGGCCGCTGCGGTGGCCGACTCCTGCTGTGCGGCGTCCAGCAGCAGCGCGCGTGTGGCGGCAATCGACGTCGCCATGTCGGCCAGCTTGAAGCGGATCGCGTCGAAGTCGCGCAGCTTCGTGCGGAACTGCTCGCGCACGGCAGCGTAGCCCAGCGCGTGGTCGAGCGCGGCCTGCGCAATGCCGAGCGCGACGGCCGCGACACCGAGCCGGCCCGTATGCGACGCTGCAGTGTAGGCCGCATCGTCGAGGCGCACGGCCGCCGCAGCCTCGAGCACCAGCGGCGAGACGTGAAGCGGGCGCAGTCCGAGCGTATCGAGCCGCTCGCCGAACGCCGCGCCGTCGTCCAGTGCGACCGCGAACGTGGCCTGGCCGGCATCGGTGCCCGCACGCACGAGTGCGACCGCGGCGCCGTCGCCTGCATGCAGGACGAACGGTGCGGAGCCGCTCACACGCCACGCGTCGCCATCCCGTGTGGCGTGCAGTGCGACGTCGTCGCCGAAGGCGTAGCAGCCGCGCAGCTCGCCGCTCGCGATGCCGCCCAGCCAGCGGCCACGCACGTCGGCCGGCGACGTGCCGAGGCCGCGCGCGACCACCTGCTGCACGAGCACGAGCAGCGCGGTCGCCGGCTCGCCCCAGGCGATCTCCTCCAGCGCTGCAACGAACGCGGGCATCCCGAAGCCGGCACCGCCGTCCTCCTCGGACACGAGCATGCCGAGGAAGCCGAGCTCTGCAAGCTGCGGCAGCACACTCTCGCCCAGTGCAGCCTCATGGTCCCACTGCTCGACGCCGGGCCGCAGCTCGGCCTGCGCGAAGTCGCGCGCGAGGCTGCGGATCTCACTCAGCTCGATCATGCCTGCTCCCGGCGCTCGACCACGTCTGCAATGCTGCACGCGATCATGGAATCATTACCCGTCATACGTGTAGAAGCCGCGACCCGTCTTCCGTCCCAGCCAGCCGGCTGCGACGTACTTCTTCAGCAGCGGACATGGCCGGTACTTGTCGTCGCCGAGATCACGGTGCAGCACCTCGAGGATGTTCTGGCACGTGTCGAGACCGATGAGGTCTGCGAGCGCCAGCGGCCCCATCGGGTGGTTCATGCCGAGCTTCATGACCGTGTCGATTGCCTCCGGTACGGCCACGCCTTCCATGAGGCAGTAGACCGCCTCGTTGATCATCGGCATGAGCACGCGGTTCGACACGAAGCCCGGGAAGTCGTTCACCTCGACGGGCGTCTTGTCGAGCCTGCGCGCAAGGTCCATCACGGTCTGCGTCGTCTCCTCGGACGTCTGCAGCCCCCGGATCACCTCGACGAGCTGCATGACCGGCACGGGATTCATGAAGTGCATACCGATCACGCGCTCGGGGTGCGACACATGACGCGCCAGCTCCGTGATCGAGATCGACGACGTGTTCGACGCGAGGATCGCGTTCGGCGCGACGTCGTCCAGCCCCGTCAGGATCGAGCGCTTCAGGTCCGCGTTCTCCGGCACCGCCTCGACGATGATGCCGCAGCCCGCGGCCGCGTCGATGCTGTTGTCGATGGTGAGCCGGCCGAGCGTCGCCTCCTTCGCCGCCTCGTCGAGCTTCCCCTTCCTGACCTGCCGGTCGAGATTTGCCGCGATCGTCTGCTGCGCCTTCGCCAGCTGCTCGCGACTCACGTCGATCAGCGTGACCGGGTAGCCGTGCTGCGCGAACACGTGCGCAATGCCGTTGCCCATCGTGCCCGCACCGACCACCGCGGCGTGCATCACCTCAGCCATCCGTTCTGCCTCCCTCTCCCCTGCTGCGTTCCACCGTACCATCGTCCGACATTGCGGTGCGGCCTCCTGCGTCGACCGCGTCCGCGCGCGTCGCGTCCGAGAGTGCCAGCGGCCGCAGCGCGATCGTCGACTCCGCGACCCGCACGCTGCGCAGTCTGAGCACGGCAAGGAGTGCGACGCCGAAGCCGATCGTGCCGACGAGGCCGGCCTCCGGCCCGAACGCCCCGCCCGTCAGCCAGTCCGGCGATCCGACGACCGGCTCATAGAGCGGCGTGTCGAACCAGGGGATGCCGCTCACCGGCAGGTCGAAGAGCGACGCCATTGCCCAGTTCCAGCCCACGTGCACACCGGTCGCGAACCACAGACTGAGCGTCTTCAGGTACGCGACTGCCAGCAGCACACCGGCCAGGAAGATGTTGACGAGGCCGAACGCGGTCACGTTCGGGTTCTGGCCGTGCGCGAACGCGAACGCGATGCTCGTCACCACGGTCGCGACCGCAGGCCCGAAGCGCTGCGCCAGGACCTGGAACGGGTAGCCGCGGAACATCGCTTCCTCCGACGCAGCGGCGATCAGGAAGAGCGCGAAGTCGCCGGCCACGACCGCCACCCAGGTGCCGGCCGAACCGTCGTCCGGGCCGTAGCCGAGCTTGCCGAGCGCGAGCATCACGACCGCCGCGATCGTGAGGCCCGCAACGCCGATCACGGTCCCCAGGCCCAGCTCGCGGCCGACCGCCGCGTGCAGCGGAAAGCCGAGTGCACCCGCGGGGCGATCGTCCAGCCAGTGCAGCAGTGCTGCACCCACCACCACGGCCGCGAGCAGCGCGATCACCGTCGCGAGCAGCCGCTGCCGTCCCTCCAGGCTGATCCCCGCGCTCGCGAGAACGCCCGCGAGCAGGATGGACAGCACGGTGAACAGCACGACGAACAGCCCGATACGGACCAGGCCCCCGCTCACTCGGCCGTTCAGCATGTGCCGCCGCCCAGAAACGATGAACCCCCGAGCCGCTAGAGCAGCCCGAGGGTCCGATTACGCAGCCGGCGCGCGATAAGGAGCGCGGCGATTGTCTTGACGACGTCGCCGAGAAGGAACGGCACGACGCCGGCAGTGAATGCCCGCAACGGATCACCCAGGAGCAGCGTGAGCTGCGCGAACCCGCCGGCGAACCAGACGAACGTACCGAGCAGAATCGCGATGCCGAGCCGGAGCGTGGCGAGCGCGGACGTCGCACCCCGGGGCGGCGCGAGCATCGCGGTGACGGCGGCCGCGAGCGGGAACGCGAGCAGGTAGCCGCCGGTCGGGCCGAGCAGCACTGCGGGGCCACCGAATCCGAACGAGAAGACGGGCGCACCCATGAACCCGATCAGCAGGTACGTCGTCATCGCGGCGGCACCCAGGCGCGCACCGAGCAGTACGCCCGCCAGTGAGACGAACAGGGTCTGCAGCGTCACGGGCACCGCGCTGCCGGGTACCGGCACGGCGGCGTATGCGCCGAGGGCGGTCAGCATCACGAACACGGCGACCGCGAACACCCGGCGCACGTTCCGGTTCGGCACCACCTCGAGAGCGGCGGCACGGCGGGCGGTCAGGAGAATCTGCGTCATCGTTCTTCCCGGTTCCGTTGGCGATTCGTGTACGTTTCAGACGCGCTCGACCGAAAGCGCGACGGCGTCGCCACCGCCGAGGCAGAGCGTCGCGATACCGCGCTGCGCGTCGCGCTGCTTCAGCGCGTGCAGCAGTGTGACCAGGATGCGCGTGCCCGACGCGCCGATCGGGTGACCGAGCGCGACGGCGCCGCCGTTCACGTTGACGCGGTCCCAGTCCCAGCCCAGCTCGCGACCATCGGCCAGAGCCTGCACCGCGAACGCCTCGTTCGCCTCGATCAGGTCGTAGTCGTTGATCTGCGTTCCTTCCTTCTCCATCACGCGGCGCACCGCACGCACGGGCGCGAAGAACAGCTCACGCGGCGCCACCGCACCGGTCGCGTAGGCGTTGATCCGCCCGAGGATGGTCAGGCCGTGCGCCTTCGCGTACGCCTCGCTCGTCACCACGACCGCGGCGGCGCCATCGTTCAGCCCGGGCGAGTTGCCCGCCGTAACGACCGGCTCGGTGACCTCCTTCGGCATGTCGCGGACGAAGGCCGGCTTCAATGCGGCGAGCGACTCGAGCGAGGTATCGCGGCGCGGCGGCTCGTCGGTGTCGATCACGGTCGTGCCCTTGCGGCCCTGGATCTCCACCGGGACGATCTCCTCCCTGAAGCGCCCGCTGTCGATGGCGTCGATCGCCTTGCGGTGCGACTGGAGCGAGAACTCGTCGGCGTCCTGGCGGCTGATACCGGCCTTGTAGGCGGTGTACTCCGCGTGGCCGCCCATGTGGCAGCCCTCGAACGCGCAATAGAGGCCGTCGCTGATCAGCCCGTCGACGAGCTGCTGGTCGCCGAATTTCACACCGCTGCGGTGGCCGAACAGGTAGTACGGCGCGTTCGACATCGACTCCATGCCGCCTGCGACCATGACCTGCGCGTCACCGGCCCGGATCGCCTGGGCCGCCAGCATGACCGCCTGCAGGCCAGAGCCGCACACGCGGCTCACGGCCATCGCGCCGACGGTGTCCGGCACGCCACCCCTCAGCGCTGCCTGCCGCGCCGGCGCCTGGCCCAGGCCCGCCGAGACCACGTTGCCGAGGATCACGTCCTCGATGTCCGAGGCGTCGATGCGGCTGCGCTCCAGCGCTGCGCGGATCGCGATCGCACCGAGCTCGGGTGCCTTGAGACCCGAAAGTCCGCCGAGAAAGCGGCCGATCGGCGTGCGCGCCGCTCCCACGATCACGGCCGTGCGCTGCGGATCCGCCATATCTATGGGCTCCTGCTTCTGCTGTTCGCGTTCTGTGAGCTGGGGCCCCGCGCCACCGGGCCGGGGACAGCGTCGGATTATAGGGAAACGTGATAGTCGGGGCCAGCCGAGTTTTCCTTTTTTCTTCACTGCGGGCGGGGGCGGGGGTGGCGCGCGCGGGCGCGCCGGGTGGCGCTCGCTGCGCTCGCGGGTGGGGGAACGGCGGGACACGGCGGGGAGGGGATGCCCGACCTCGGCTCACTGATCCTCTTCCCGACCCGATACTCGAGCGCGAGCCTATGGTTGCGGCCGTGTCGCTCTGCGCTACGTCTCCTCGATCAGCGTCAGCTTTCCGTCCTTCTCGCCGATCCGCCCCCATGCGACCGTCGGGTCGTGCTCGAAGATCAGGAGCCAGTTCTCCTCCTGCGCGCGCTTCACGATCGAGCGCTTCGATTCCAGCGTCACGAGCGGCTCGACGTCATAGCCCATGATCCACGGGAGCGGCAGGTGCGCACTGGTGGGCATGACGTCCGCAAGAAAGATGGCGGTCTCGCCGGCGGACTGGATGAGGACGGACTGGTGATGCGGGGTGTGGCCCGGCGTGCGCAGCACGGAAACGCCGGGGACGATCTCGACGTCCCCTTCGATCAGGTCGAGCTTCCCCGCGTCCATGACCGGGTCGAAGTTGTGCTTGAGGTAGCTCGCCTGGATGCGCTCGTTCTTCCAGTGCGCGTACTCCCACTCCCCCTTCTGCACGATGTAGCGTGCGCGCGGGAACGACAGCCGCACCTGGCCTTCAGGGTCGATCCAGGTGTTGCCACCTGCGTGATCGAAATGCAGGTGCGTGTCGAGCATGATGTCGACGTCGTCCGGCTTGAATCCCGCGGCGGCGAGCGCCTCTTCCAGGATCGTCGGATACAGCGTCGCATCGGTGGAGCGGTTCTCCAGGCCGTAGATGCCGATGAACTTCTCGTTCTCCTTGTTGCCGGCTCCGTTGTCGATCAGCACGAGCGCGTCCGGCGTCTCGACTAGCAGGCAGCGCATAGCGAGCGGGATACGGTTGCGGTCGTCAGCGGGAATGCGTTTCTCCCAGAGCGGCTTCGGCACGACGCCGAACATCGCGCCACCGTCCAGCTTCTGACCGCCCCCCTCGAGCGCATGGATGCGCAGGTCGCCAATGGTGCGGGTCTGGACGAGGGGTCGATCAACGATCACGATGCCTCCAGTTCACGATCAGCGGCAGGCCGGCTGAGTATCAGGCGTCATCCATCGGCTGCGGATTCGCGCGCCGCTTCTTCCGCTTCGCTCGCTTCCTCAGAAACTTCTGCAGCGCCTCCCAGTCGCTCACCTCGCGCTCCTCGAGGCGGTCGAGCAGCCGGCGGAAGATGGTCATGGTCGCGAGCGCATCCCCGTACGCGCGGTGCCGCGCGTGGTTGTCGACATTGAAGAAGTACTGCAGCGCGTCGAGCGATCGGCTCGTGATCTCCGGTACGACCTTGCGGGCGAGGCGGACCGTGCACAGCGTGCGGCTGTCGAGCACGGGGGCTGAGGCGCGTCGCATTTCCTCCCTGACGAACGCCCAGTCGAACTGCACGTTGTGCGCAACGAAGACGGCGCCGTCGAGCAGCTCGTAGACGCGGGGGGCGATCTCCCAGAAGCGCGGCGCGTCCTTGACCATGTCGTAGGTGATGTTCGTCAGTGCGGAGACGAACGACGGGATGGGCCGGTCCGGGTTCACCAGTGACTCGAACTCGCCGATCACCTCGCCCCTCCCGTTCACGCGGATCGCGGCGATCTCGGTGATGCGGTGGCCGCGCAGATGGCCGGAGCCCGTCGTCTCGACATCGACGACGACATACTCGAGCGCGCGCAGCGGATCCGGCATGCCGTTCGGCGCATGTTTCGGCGGCTTGCGGATGCCGTACGTCGGGCGTAGCGGCTCCGCGACGTTGGGCAGACCGATGCGGATGCCCGCGGTCGTGCGCTGCGACGTGTCGACCAGCAGCTCGGGCGGGAGCAGCGGCAGCTGCATGATTACCAGATGTCGTCGCGCACGACGGGCATGGTCATGCACCGGCCGCCGCCGCCGCCGCGCACCAGCTCGGAGCCCTCGAAGACGATCGCCGCCTTCTCGTCGTCCTCGATGTCGGTCTCGCCCGTCAGGAACTCGATCGCATCGACGATACGATAGCCCGCCTCGCGCTCGAGCTCGCGGTACGTGTTCTCGTTGCGCGAGTAGCCGAGGATCACGCCGGGCCGTACCGCGACGAAGTTGCAGCCGCTCGACCACTGCTCGCGCTCCTGGAACGTACGGCGCGGGCCGCCGCACATGATCGGCTCGAGCGGCAGGTCGAGCTGCCGCAGCGCGGCGAACAGGTTCGGCATCTCGCGCATGCCGTGCTGACCCACGCGGTAGTGCAGCACGGGCGAGCGTGTCGGGCCGATGAAGCTGGGCGGGAACACGACGCAGTGCTCGCGGTCGATCATCGTGAAGATCATGTCGAGGTGGATCATCGCGCGATCGATCGGCAGCACGACGACCAGCACGTCGGTCACGCCCTGCCTCGCCAGTCGCTCGGCGATCGTGTCGAATGCCCCCGGGCTGCTGCGCTCCGACAGGCCCATGATCACGAGATCGGGACGGATGACGTGCACGTCACCGCCCTCGATCGTGTAGCCCGCGCGGCGCTCCTCGCTGCCGTCGTAGATGAGACCACTGTTCTGCAGTCGCGGATGGTACTTGAAGAGCGCCTTCATCAGGATCTCTTCCGACCACCGCACGGTATGGCGCATCGAGCCGACGATGATGCCGTCGTTGACCGCCATCGCCGCATCGCGCGTAAAGAACAGGTTCGGCAACGGCGGCAGGTCGTACGCAGCGCGGCCGAGCAGCTCCTGCAGCGGGCCTGCCTCCTCGACCTCGCGGCCCTCGATGAACAGACTGACGAGGTCCGCCGCGGGAACCTCCTCCAGCCGGCGCGCCAGCGGCTCCGACTGCGCGACGTCCATCACTCGCTCGATCAGGAAGCGACGGCATTCCCCGATGTCCATCACTTCCTCGAGAAGCTCGCTGACCTCGTGTACCTCCGCGAAGCGCGACAGGAGCGCCGTGAAGCGATGATGCTCCCGCCGCGCCTGCTCCAGGTCGATGATGTCGTCGTACAGGAAGTCCTCGCGCGTGGCCGGCGTCACCGCCAGCAGCTCCGGGCCGGGCGTGTGGCAGATCACCGACCGGAGCGGACCGATCTCCGAGGTCACCCGTACGCGCTGTTCCCCTCCCATACTGCCTCCCGACTCCGGGTTACGCGGTTCGACGCGTTCGCGGCCGCGACTCCCGGGCAAGCGCGAAGCTGAGTCCCTCCAGCTCCAGCGCCATGTTCACGTTCTTGAGCGCCACGCCCGCCGGCACCTGCAGCTTCGTCGGCGCGAAGTTCAGGATCGCACGCACACCCGCGGCCACGACCCGGTCGACCACCGACTGCGCGACCTCCGCCGGAACGGCAACGATCACGATGTCGATCCCTTCCTCCGCGAGCGCCTGCTCCAGCTCCGCGTCCGGACGGACCGTCATCCCGCCCCAGCGCTGCCCCACCTTCTTCGGGTCCGCATCGAACACCGCCTCGATGTGGAACCCCTGCTCCTGGAAATCGCGGTAGCCGAGCAGCGCCACACCGATCCGGCCCGCACCGATCAGTGCCACCCGGTAGCGCCGCTCGAGACCCAGGATCGAACGCAGCGCAGAGATCAGTTCCTCGACCGCGTAGCCCCGGCCTCGCTTGCCGAACGTACCGAAGAACGAGAGATCCTTGCGCACCTGTGCGGCCGTCGTCCCGCAGCGCGACGCCAGCTCTTCACTGGAGACCGTCTCCGCGCCGAGGCCGTCCAGCTCGCTCAGGACACGCAGGTAGATCGACAGGCGGCCGACCGTCGAGGGCGAGACCTTACGCATGGCTGATCCGGGCAGGCGCGCCCGCGTGCTCCCGGGCGCATGTGAATCCGTTCACAAGCAAGGTACGGAACCGAAGAAACGCCGTCAATTCGCTCCGGCCGGGAGCGCGATCTCGACGGTGGTACCGTCCTCTTCCGCGGTCAGACGGACGGTCCCGCCGAGTCGACGCACCATGGTGCTCGCGATGCGCATCCGCAGGGCGGCGCCGGAATCGATGCGCTCGAGGGCGGTCGGGTCCATGCCGGTGTGGCGGATGCGGTAGACGACGCCCGGGCCGTCCGCCTGCAGCTCCGGAGTGATGGTACGTCCCGTTGACGTCTTGAGTGCTGCGCCGATGGCCGCGTCGAGTACGTGCTCCATGGACTGGGGATCGGCGCGACCGGGCACGGTGGCGTCCGGCACGCGCGACGGGTCGATCTCGACACGTCGTGCTTCCGCCTCCGGCGCGGCGCGCTCCAGCGACGCGCGCAGCAGCTCCGCGTGGTCGACCGGCATCGGGTGGGGTGCCGCGCTGTCCCGCCCTGCGAGCTGCTGCATGCCCTCGGTGAGCGTCAGGAGCTGACGGGCGGAGCTGCGGATGCGTGCGAGCGCCTCGCGGGCGCGGTCGTCGACGGTCCCGAGCAGGCCTTCGGTGAGGAGCTCCTCGTACCCGAGTATCGCGGCGATGGGCGAGCGCAGCTCGTGTGCGACGACGCCGAAGAGAGTGATATCCGGCTCCGCGCCGGTCTGGCCTTTCGGCGGATGCCCGTCCTGCGGGGCGGCATCGTGCAGGCCGCCTGCATCCGTGCCTCTATGTGTCACGACCACTCCTCTGATGCATCACTGCCGCCCGAAGTATCACGCGGCACGCCCTGGGCGCGCAACGCGCCGGCGAGGGCGACGAAGTCTTCGGGTGCGAGTGACTCCGGGCGCGCCGCAGGCTGGATGTTAACATCCGCGAGAAGTGCCGTGACCGTTTCCGCATCGAGCGCATACTCCGGCGCGTCCCTGAGGATCCGCTGGAGCTGCTTGCGACGTCGGCCGAATGCGACGCGCGCCAGGCTGCGTACGTCGCGTTCCTGATCCGCACTCAGGCGCGGCGGCCGGAACGGGTCGATCCGCAGCACGGCGGAATCGACGTTGGGGACGGGCCGGAACGCACCGCGCGGCACGACGAACAATCGTTCCACGTCGGCGACCGTCCTGACGCCGACGGATAGCGCGCCGTACTGTCTGTCACCGGGCGGCGACGCGATGCGGTCGGCAACTTCCTTCTGCACCATGAACACGAGACGCCGTGGTCTGTGCGCGCGCTCGAGCATCCGGAAGATGAGCGGGCTGGTGATGTTGTACGGGATGTTCCCGATGATGCGCGCGTCGGCCGGTGTCGCGAGCAGTGCGGCGATGTCCACCTGGAGCGCGTCGCCGTTCACGATCTCGACGTCCGCGCGACCCGCGTACCGCTCCGCGAGCGCTGACGCCAGCGCATCGTCCTTCTCGACTGCGACGAGTCGTCGAACGGTGCCGGCGAGGAGGTCGGTGAGGGCACCGGTGCCGGGGCCGATTTCGAGCACGACGTCCTCGGGCTGCGCTTCGAGGGCAGTGACGATGCGCTGCTGGTAGTTCCTGTCGACGAGGAAGTTCTGGCCGAGCGATTTCTTGGCGCGCACCACTGCGGCTCAGCGGCGGACGAGCAGCGCGGTGCGGTCGTCCGAGGGGATGCCGGTCAGGCGCTTGGCGGTTGCGCGGAAGATGCGATCGATGATCGCGCGCAGCGGCCGGTCGCGCATGCTCACGATCTCGTCCATCAGCGCCTCCTCGCCGCCCACGAAGGCGTCCGAGAGCCCGTCGGTGAACAGGCAGAGCAGGTCCTGCGACGGTCTCCACTCCGCACTCGCCTCGCCGTACTGGTCGAGCGGGACGATGCCCAGCGGCGGGTCCGTTGCGCCCAGACGCACGCGCGTGCCGTCCGCACGGATGATGTATGCGTGTGGATGTCCCGCGTTCGCGTACACGATGCGGTTGTTGTCCGGCTCGATGACGCCGTAGAACAGCGAGAGGTACATCTCCGTCGTCTCGAGCTCCTTCTCGAGCGCGCGGTGCACGCGACGCAGCACGTCGGCCGGCGGTCCCGACTCCTGCGCGTAGATGCCGACCGCGCTCATCGTCAGTGCCATGATCAGCGCTGCGGAGAACCCGTGACTCGAGACGTCGCCGATCATGAGGCCGAGGCGATCGTTTCCGAGCTGGAAGATCTGGTAGAAGTCGCCGCCGACCGTCTCGGCGGGGACGCAGCGCGCATCCAGGTCGTGGCGCCCCTCCAGTGCGCTCGGATCGGGCAGGAGCTTGAGCTGCAGGTCGTGCGCGAGCTCGAGCTCACGGAGGGTGCGTTCCTGGCGCAGGCTCTCCCGCACGAGCCGCTGAGTCTCGAGCGCCGCACCGATCTGGCTCGCAATCGCCGAGAGCAGGCGTGCGTCGCCGGCGGTGAACCGCAGGTTCGACCGGCGGCCGACCAGTGTGATCACGCCGACCGTGCGAGCGCGGCCATGCGGCGGCGTGTAGTTGATCGGGACGGAAAGGAACGCCTCCCTGCCCTGCGGCCGCGGCTCCAGGCGCGGGACGCCGGCTGCGACCGCGCCGCGCTCCAGGTTCAGCGTCTGTCGCTCGCGGAAGACCTTGGCCGTCGCGGATTCCGGATCGTCGATCGCGATCGGCCCCGTCATCCCGTCCTCGCCGACGCTCGCCGCGAGGTGCAGCCGGTTGTCCTCCTCGTCGTAGACCCAGAGTGAAGCACGGCGTGCGGCGAGGACGTCCATGACCTCCTCGAGGATCTGCGTCGCCGCTTCCGGCAGAGACAGCACCGAGGCGAGGATCTCGCTGATCGAGTATAGGAGGTTGATCTCCTCGTAGCGTTCCGTCAGCTCACGTGCTGCGGACTGTGCCTCCCGCTCATACGTGAGGCTCATGCGCAGTGTGTTCGCGAGCAGCTCGATCGTGGGCCCGTCGTGTTCCGCCTCGATCTCGTAGCGCGCGCCGTCGGCCAGCTCGATGACGCGGCGCACGTCCCCGCTCCAGGGCTCGTCCTCCTGCGGGAAGAGACGGACGCGCTCGGTCCCGCGGACAGCCCAGCAGCGCACGCGCTCGCCCTTGAGCGCGGCGAGTGCGTCCTCGACCGGCTTCGGAATCGGGTAGGCCTGGGTAAGCGCGCTCGGGCTCACATTCCGCTGGCGCGCTCGCGCACGCCCCCGGAACGGGAGTCCAGGACCATCAGGATGGAGTTGCCCCGTTCGTTGAACTCCACGCGATCCATAAGCTTGCGGATGAGGAAGATCCCGCGGCCGCCAATCTTGTGGACATTGGCGGGCGTCGTGGGGTCATCGACCTGGTCGGGGTCGAACCCGCGCCCCTCGTCGGTGACGCGGATGGTGATGCGTTCGCGCTCGATCTGCGCCTCGACCCGCACGCGCTTGCGGGGATCGCGGTTGTTGCCGTACAGCATCGCGTTCGCGAGTGCCTCGGTCAGCCCGACGCGCAGGTTGAGGCGAAGCAGGTTTTCGTCGAAGCCAACGGCCCGGCCACGCTCGACGAGGGCGGCTACCGTTCGCTCGATGGCCCGCAGATCATTCCGGAGATTGATGACCTCGGTCATTATCCGAATGATACCGCGGGCCGCCGTCGAGTGACAACCCGAGCGGAGCGGGGCCGCTCAGAAGGAGGAGAGTGCCTCGTCGCGAGAGCCCGCAATGTGGAACAGCGTGTCCAGCTTGGTCAGCTCGAAGAGCGTGCGCAGGTCCTCGTTCAGGTTGGCCAGCCGCAGCTCGCCGCCCTGCTCGCGGATCTTCTTCGAGAGGCTCACCAGCACGCCCAGGCCGGACGAGTCGATGTAGCCGGTCGAAGAAAAGTCGATCAGGAACTTGCGGGCGCCGCCCTCCAGCTCCTCGAGGACCTTCTGCTTCAGCTCCTGCCGGTTCCCGACGATAAGCTGGCCCTCCACGTCGATCACCGTCACTTCACCCTGCTTCCTGACGTCGAAGCTCATCTCCCCCCTCCCGGGCGTGATATGTCTGTCCTGGTCGTCGTGTGACAGGGCACGAAGCGTGCCCGCCCTCAGCCACCCTGCAGTGCAGTGATACAGGCGACGTTGACTATGTCCTCCGCACTCGCGCCGCGCGAGAGGTCGTTGCAGGGGCGGGCGAGCCCCTGCAGAATCGGACCGATCGCCTCAGCATGCGCAAGCCGCTGCACCAGCTTGTACCCGATGTTGCCCGCATCGAGGTTGGGGAACACGAGCACGTTCGCATCGCCCCGGATCGGCGAGCCGGGTGCCTTCCGCTCCGCGATCGCAGGGATGAGCGCCGCGTCGACCTGCAGCTCCCCGTCCGCCGCCACGTCGGGGTGTAGTGTCCGGAACCGCTCGACGGCGGCCCGAACCCGCTCGACCGACTCGCTCTCCGCGCTGCCCTTCGTCGAGAAGGACAGGAACGCGACGCGGGGTGCATCGCCGACAATGCTGCGGCGCGCGGCGACCGCGGCCGCCGCGATGTCCGCGAGCTGCTCGCTGGTCGGCTCCGGTACCACGCTGCCATCGGTGAACGTCAGCACCTCGGGTGCGCCGCCATCGCGAAACGGCGGGACGACCATGTAGAACGCGGACGACACCGTTCGGATGCCCGGCGCGGTTCCGACACACCAGATCGCGGCGCGCAGCACGTCGGCCGTGGTGCGCGCCGCGCCGGCGACGCTGCCATGCGCCTGTCGGGTGCGCACGAGGAGCGCGCCGAACGTGAGCGGGTCGAGCACGCGCCGGGCGGCCTCCTCGCGGGTCATCCCCCGGTGGGCGCGCAGGTCGTGGAGGATCTCGGCGAATTCGTGGCGTCGCGCATCCGTCGCGGGATCGATCACGTCGACGGCGGAGGCATCGGCGCCGTGCGACGCAACGGCCGCCCGCACGGCATCGGGGTCTCCGAGCACGACAGGTCGTACGAGCTCGCCGAGCACGAGGCGCGCGACGGCGTCCAGCGTGCGCGCGTCGTCGCCTTCCGGAAACACGATTCGACGGATCGTGGACCGCGCGCGCAGCCGGATGCTTTCGATGAACGCGTTCATTCCCTGCCGAACTTCTGGTGCAGCGCAGTGAGCACAGGCGGTGAGACGAAGCTGGCGACATCGCCGCCGAGCGAGGCAATCTCGCGCACCAGCGATGCGGACAGGTAGGAGAAGTGCTCGTCCGGCGTCAGGAAGACCGTCTCGACCTCCGGCCAGAGATGGCGGTTCATGGACGCCATCTGGAACTCGTACTCGAAGTCGGAGACCGCGCGCAGCCCACGGACCAGGAGCGACGCGCCGTTCTCGCGTGCGAAGTCGACGAGCAGTCCCTCGAACTCCGCCGTGCGGATGCGCGGCTCGTCGCGGAAGACCTCGCGCAGCAGCTCGAGTCGCTCCTCGATCGTGAAGAGGCCGTCCTTGCGCTGGGTACGGCGGTGCGCGACGGCAACGATGATGACGTCGCAGAAGCCGAGTGCGCGGCGCACGATGTCCTCGTGCCCGCGTGTCACCGGATCGAAGGAGCCGGGGTAGATCGCAACGCGCTTGCGCTCGGTCATGGTTCCCGCATCACGAAAGTGAGTGCCGTATCGCCGTAGCGGCGAGTCTGTGCGCCCGGCACATGGTCGAGCGACTCCTTCGTGCGGTGCTCGACCGCCAGGATTCGTGCGAAGCCGCGCTCGAGGAACAGCTCGACGAGTGCGGTCGCGTACCCCTCGTCGTACGGCGGATCCGCGAGGGCGATGTCGAATGCGCCGGGCTCCAGCCGGCGCGCGTAGCGAAGTGCATCCTCCTTGACCACCTCGACACTTTCCGGCCGCAGCCGCCGGATGTTCGCCTCGAGTGCCCTGAGCGGTGCCGCCGCCCGCTCGACGAAGGTCGCGTGCGTCGCACCCCGCGAGAGTGCCTCCAGTCCGAGTGCGCCGGAGCCGGCGAACAGATCGAGCACACGTGCACCGGGCAGGTCGTGCTGCAGCACGCTCATCCACGCCTCGCGCACGCGGTCCGTCGTGGGGCGCGTGCGCTGACCGCCGGGCGTAGTCAGCGGATGGCCACGCCAGCGCCCGGCAATGATCCTCACGACGCGCGGATGTCGAGCAGCCGGAGCTGCAGCCGCTCGTGCCCGTTCCACGTGTCCTCGTGGAGCTGGAACGCCACGTCGAGCGGGGCGCGCAGGTCGAGCCGCTCCACGTGTGCCGCCTGGCGGAAGCCGATCGCATCGAACGTCACGCCATTCTGCCGCAGCCGCAGCTTCACGTGACCGTCACCGACGACGCGCATGCGTCCGCCTGCGTCGACGCCGCGCGCGACGAACACGGGCGCCGGATTGCCGAGTCCGTGCGGACCGACGTGCCGCATCAGTGCATGCAGCTCGTGCGTCGCCTGATCGAGCGTGATCTCCAGGTCGTAGTGCAGCAGCGGCACGAGGTCGTCCGGGCTGAGCACGCTGCGCGCGTGTTCGTTGAGCGCGTCGCGCAGGGCCGCGATCCGGTCTCGCCGCACCTCGAGGCCGGCCGCCTGCCTGTGCCCGCCGTAGCGCTCGAGCAGCGCACCGCAGCAGTCGATGCCGGCGAACAGATCGAACGGCGGGATCGAGCGCGCACTGCCGCGCCCGGTCTCACCGTCGAGGGCGATCAGCACCGCCGGCCTGTGCACATGCTCCACGACGCGCGACGCGACGATCCCGATCACGCCCGGATGCCAGCCTTCCGCAGCGAGCACGACAGCGTAATCGCGCTCGGGATCGAAGCTCTCGGCAAGCAGTGTGAGTGCCTGGTCGAGCGTCGCGCGATCCGTGGCGCGCCGTGTCTCGTTCTCCGACTCCGACACGACCGCGAGCTCGTCCGCCCGCGACTCGTCGTCCGTCGTCAGCAGCTCGAGCGCCCGCGCTGCCGCGCCCATGCGGCCGACGGCATTGATGCGTGGCGCCAGCACGTGGCTCACCTGCCCTGCCGTGATGACCGCCCGCGCGTCCAGTCCACTCGTACGCAGCAGCGCGCGCAGGCCGACGTTCCGCGTCTGGGCGAGGAGCCGCAGCCCGTAGTAGGTGAGGACGCGGTTCTCGTCCTGCAGCGGCACGAGATCCGCGATCGTTGCGAGCGCGACCAGGTCGAGGAACCAGCGCAGCGGCTCGTCGCTCCGACCGCGCGCGCGCAGCAGCGCCTGCAGCACCTTCCACGCGACGCCCGTCCCGCACAGCGCACGGAACGGGTAGCCGCTGTCGGCGCGGCACGGATTCACCACCGCGATCGCAGGCGGCAACGTCGGACCCGGCGTGTGATGATCCGTGACGACAACGTCGATGCCGAGCGACTGCGCGGCGGAGATGGCCTCGTGAGCGACGATGCCGCAGTCCGCGGTGAGCACGAGGGTCGCGCCTGCGTCGGCAGCGGCGCGCACGCCCGCGCGACTGAAGTCGTAGCCGTCTTCCAGCCTGTGCGGCACGAACGGCACGACGTGCGCGCCGAGCGATCGCAGCACGCGTGTGTACAGCGCGGCGGCGCAGATTCCGTCGACGTCGTAGTCGCCGTGCACGAGGATCGTCTCGCCACGCTCGATCGCGACGCTCACACGCTCGACCAGCGGGTGGATGTCAGGGAGGGCGAACGAGTCGTGAAGCTGCTCGAGGCGCGGACGCAGGAACTGCTTCGCGGCCTGGGGATCGGTGTGGCCGCGCCCGGCCAGCAGGCGGCACATGGGAAGCGGCAGCCGCAGCTGATCCTGCAGCGCCGCGACGACCGCGGGATCGACGTCCGCGGTCCGCAGGGTCCAGCGCTTCTCGACGTGCGGGAACGCGTCAGTCGGGCGCAGCCCCGACGCGGGCGTCAGCATGCGAGCTCGCGTGCACGGCGCCCGGACATCCGCTCACTCCTGCGCGTAGAGAATCACGCCGCAGGCTTCGCAGCGACGCAGCGAGTCAGCGCGCCGGACCTCCGTCTGCTCCTGCAGCGGAAGCATGTTGAAGCAGTTGCCGCACGCGCCCTCGGGCGTCATCGGTGCCAGCGCGCGTCGCTCCCGGCGGCCACGGACCCGCTCGTACAGGGTGAGGGCGGCCTTGTCGATCTGCTCGACGTGAATGGCGCGTCGGTCGAGCAGCCGGTTGAGCTCCGTCTCCGCTGCATCCGACTCCTGCTGCAGCTCCTCCCGCCTGGGCGCCAGCTCCTCGCGCAGCTTCTCGGCCTGCCGTTCCAGCTCGCCGAGGCGCAGCTCCGTGCGCGTCAGCTCCTGGCTCACCTCGCGGGCCTCGGCGAGATCCGCCTCGGTTGCCCGCCGGATGAGGTCGATCTCGGCCCGCGCGGCAGCCTCCTCGCGCATGCTCCGGGTCCGCTCGATGCGCTGCTCGTAGGCGTACTGGCGCTCCCGCTTGCTCTGTGCGCCAGCCTCGAGTTTTGCCAGGTGCTGTTTCAGGTCGGTCACACGCGCACGCAGCGCGTCGACTTCGTTCTCGAGATTCCGCAGCGGTGCTTCGACCTCCCGGAACCGCTCCTCGAAGGCGCCTGCGTGGGCGCGGGCCTTCGAGATGTCATCATCAATCTGCTGCAGCTCGAGCAGCGCCTGGTGCGTTGGTCCCATTAATCATCCACGTCGGGTGCGGTTGGTTCGGCCGGGCCGTGTGTCCGCAGCCTGCCATAGCGCGGCGAACGCTTGTGCCCCAGCTCGGCCGGGAGCGCCCTCAATTGATCGAGCAGCCGCATCCGCTCCGTGAGCAGGACGTCCGCATCGTCCGCCTGTCGCTTCATGCGCAGGTTGATGCCGTCGAGCTGGAGAAATAAGCCCCGGCGGTGGATGCTCGCAACCGCGTCCTCGAAGCTGCGATCCGCATCGACGATGTCGGTGCCGTCCTTCTCCAGCATCGCGAGCCGCTCCCGGGCTGCCGAATCGAGGTCCCCGGTGCTCCCCTCCAGAAGCGCCCGGTAGATCGTGCGGTAGACCGGATCGCGGAGATCCGTGGGCGCCACCATCTCCCGCGCCGCCGCCAGCCGATCCGGGTCGCGGATCAGCAGCAGCACGAACAATCGCTCTTCGGCGTCCCGCTGCCGCAGGTCTTCGGCAACGGGCTCCATCCGCGGCCGTGCCCGACTGCGCGCATCGACCGGGGCCCCGGCCGGCGCGTCCCTGCCCGCCCCCGCGCGCAGCTCTTCCTCGAGCGTCTCGCGGGTGACGCCGATCCGCTGTGCGACGCGGCCGATGTAGATGTCGCGGAGCGCCGGATCGACGGTGGCGCGGATGGTCGGCAGCAGGCGGTCGAGCGCGCGACGAGCCCCGTCGATGTCATCGAAGTAGTGGCGCTCCTCGAGCATCTGCAGCTTCCGCTCGAGGACGTCGATCGCCTCGTCGAGGTAGGGGCGGAGGGCGGCCGCGCCGCCCTTGCGCACCAGGGAGTCCGGGTCTTCACCGGGCGGCAGCGGCACGACGAGAGGGTGCACGCCTGCCTTCAGCAGCGCGTCCGCAGTGCGGAACGTCGCGCGGCTGCCCGCCGTGTCACTGTCGTAGAGCAGCAGCGCACGGCCGGCATAGCGCGCGAGCAGGTTCGCCTGCTCCGGCGTCATCGCCGTGCCCATGCCGGCCACGACGTTCTCGACATCGCGGCTGGCGAGCGCGACGTAGTCCATGTAGCCCTCCACGACCAGGGCCGCGCCCTCCCGCCGGATCGCGTTGCGCGACCAGTTGAGGCCGTAGAGCAGCATCCCCTTGTGGAAGATCGGTGTCTCGGGAGAATTCAGGTACTTCGGCTGGTCGCCACTCGCGAGGACGCGGCCGCCGAACGCCACCACGCGGCCGCCCACATCCGCGACCGCGAACATCAGGCGGTTGCGGAATCGGTCGTACGGCTCGCCGCCACGCTCACTCTCCTTGATCAGCCCGGCGTCCAGCAGCACGTCATCCTCGATGCCGTGCTTGTGCGCGGCACTGCGCAGCCCCTGCCAGTCGTCCGGAGCGTAGCCGATGCGGAAGCGCGCGATCGCCTCGTCGGTGACCTCGCGCTTGCGGAGGTAACGCAGCGCGTGCTCGCCCGCGGGCTCGCGCAGCATCCGCTCGAAGAAGTCGGCCGCGAAGGAGACCGCCTCGTAGAGTCTGCGGTGCGGGTCCTCCTCCGCGCGCGGCCCCTCCCAGCGGGGAATCTCGACACCGACCCGTGCCGCGACCTGGCGCACCGCGTCCGTGAACGACAGCCCCTGCTGCTTCATCAGGAAGCTGAACACGTCGCCCGACTCGCCGCAGCCGAAGCATTTGTAGAAGCCCTTCGATGGAACGACGTAGAACGACGGTGTCTTCTCGTTGTGGAACGGACACAGCGCACGGAAGTCCTTGCCCGCCCGCTTGAGCGGGATCAGCTCCCCGATCATCTCGACGATGTCGGCGCGGTCGCGTACCTCGTCGATCAGGTGATCAGGAATCATCCGAGCTCCGCGACCGTCACGCCCGTCCCACCTTCGCCGATGCCGCCCGGCCGGAACGCATGCACACGACGCTCCCCCTTCAGCACGTCCGTCACGACTTCGCGCAGCGCGCCCGTCCCCTTGCCGTGGATGATGCGGAGCGACGGCAGCCCCGCGAGCACCGCGTTGTCGAGTGCGCGCGTCAGCACCCCGACCGCTTCATCCGCGCGCATTCCGCGCAGATCGACTTCCGGCGCGGCATCCACGTCGGGGGCGCTCCAGCCGCCGCGCGGCTGGGGTCGCGCGGCCTGCGGCTGCTGCGCGCGCAGCACCTCGAGTCCCCGCGTCGCAACCTGCAGTCGCACGCCGCCGGTCTCGACCACGGCACGGCCATCGCGGAGCTCAACGACGACGCCCTCCGCGCCTGTCGCAGCAATGCGCACGCGCGAGCCGACCTCGAGGTCCTGTGGCTGTCTGCGTGCCGGCGTGACCGGCTCCGCGTCCGGCATCCGCTCCGCCTGCTTCTGCGCGCGCTGCTCCACCCGGCGGCGCGCCGCCCGGATTGCTTCCTCCAGCTCTTCCTGTGAGGTGGCCGCGGCTGCGGCTTCACGCAGCTCGCTGATCGTGGCCTCGACCTCCTCGCGCGCAGAGAGCAGCAGGTCGCGCGCCTGCTGGCGTGCGCGGCGCTCCGCATCCTGCTCGCGACGACGCAGCTCCGCCTCGCGCTGCTCGAGCTGAGCCCGCAGGTTCACCGCGTCTGCACGCGCCGCGCGCGTCTCCTGCAGCGACACCGCGAGCGCCCGCTCCTTCTCCTCCAGCTCCAGGAGCAGGTGCGAGACGTCGCGCTCCGCGCGCGGCAGGTACTCCTCGGCGCGCGCGAGAAGCGGCTCGGGGAAGCCGAGGCGCTTCGCGATGGCCAGCCCATAGCTGCGCCCCGGCACCCCCTTCTGCAGCCGGTACGTCGGGCGCAGCTCCACGGCATCGAACTGCAGCGAGGCGTTGACCACGCCAGGCTCCTCGCCCGCAAGCAGCTTGAGCTGTCCGAGGTGTGTCGTGGCGACCGTGAGCGTGCGACGCCGTGTCAGCTCGACCAGGATCGCCTGCGCGAGCGCGCCGCCCTCCGCGGGGTCGGTGCCGCTGCCCATCTCATCGATGAGGACGAGCGACTCGGTGGTCGCCTGCTCCAGGATCTCGCGCAGGTTCACGAGATGCGCGGAGAACGTGGAGAGACTTGCCTCGATCGACTGCTCATCGCCGATGTCGGCGAAGATGTTCGTGAAGAGCGGGAGACGCGTCCCTTCGCCGACGGGCGGGATGATGCCGGACTGCGCGAGTGCGGAGATCAGGCCGATCGCCTTGAGCAGGACCGTCTTGCCGCCCGTGTTCGGCCCGGAGACGAGCAGCGTGCGCTCGTGCTCCTCCATGCGAAGGTCGAACGGTACGACGTCCACGCCGGTCGCGCGGAGCAGCGGATGGTAGCCGCGCACGACCTGGTACTCCGGCGTGCCGGCGGGCAACATCGTGGGTCGCGCGCCGTTGACGGTGAGGGCGTAGCGGGCACGCGCGAAGAGTGAATCGAGTATGATGAGCGCATCGAGCGTGGCGGTCAGCTCCGCGCGGTGCGGGCGGAGGCGGTCGGTCAGCTCGCGCAGGATGCGCTGCACCTCGCGCGCCTCAGCAATCTCCATCTCGCGCAGCCGATTCATCAGCTCGAGCGCGATGGGGGGCTCGATGAAGAGCGTCGCGCCCGTCGTCGACTCGTCGTGGACGAGGCCGCCCACCTCCGCGCGCGCCTCGCGACGCACCGGAATGACGTAGCGTCCGTCGCGGATCGTCACGGACGCGTCTGCAACCTGGAAGCGCGCCGGCAGCGACTGGATGTACTGCTCGAGCTTCTCGACGATGCGGGTGCGTGCGCCGCGGATCTCACGCCTCAGCCGCGCCAGCTCCCGCGACGCCGTGTCGCGCACCGCACCGCCATCGTCGATCGCGCTGCGGATCGCCTCCTCGAGATCCTCGCGCTTGAGCAGCGGCTCCGCGATCTCGGCGAGCAGCGGGAAGTGGTCTGCCTGCTGGAGCACGACCCGCCGTGTCTCGCGCGCGCTGCGCAGCAGCACACCCGCGTCGCGCAGGGCGGCCGGCTCCCAGACCGAGCCCTCGACGGCGAGCTTCTTCAGCGGAGCGCGCAGGTCGGGCAGTGCGGGCAGCACCCAGTCATCGACGCGCAGCAGGAACCCCACCATCTGGTGCACGCGGCGCAGCTCGGGCTCGATCCACGCCAGTGCGTCGGACGGGGTGAGTGCACGCACCGCATCCGCGCCGAGCGGACTGGACGCATAGCCCGCGACGACGTCGAGTGTCTCGGGCAGCTGCAGTACGGTGAGTGCGTGCTCGTTCATGCGATGATGCCGGTGCGGATCGGCGGCGGGCGGTGTGTGCGCTCTGTGCAGCTCCGTCTGCCCCTGCAGGGCCGCACGGTCCGGGCATCGATGGCGCGCCTCACATGGCGACCCGATGCCCGACGGCGCTCAGCCAAGCTCTTCCCTGACGATCCGGTTTGCTTCCTTCCCGTCGAATACACCTTTGATGCGAGGCATGATGCGACTCATGACCGCACCGACGTTGTCAGCCCCGTCCGCGATCGCGGCGCGCACGAGCTCGCGCACCTCCGACTCGGAGAGCTGTGCGGGCAGGTACTTCGAGAGCAGCTCGGCCTCCTGGTCCTCCCGCACGGCCAGGTCCTCGCGGTTCCCCGCGCGCATCTGCTCCGCAGCTTCGCGCCGGCGCTTCACGGCACGCTGCACGACCTGCTGCACGTCCTCGTCGGTCGCCTCGCGGCCCAGCTCGATCTCGCGGTTGCGCACCTCGGACAGGGTCGTCGTGAGCAGGAGCGTGCGGGCCTTGTCCCGCTCGCGTCGTGCGACGTTCAGGTCCTCCCGCAACCGGTCTTTCAGCGATCCTGCCATCGTCCGCTCATCCCGGCGGCCAGCTCAGCCCGCGGCCGCCCAGCAGATGCATGTGAATGTGGAACACCGTCTGGCCCGCGCCCGCGTTCGTGTTCACGACCAGGCGGTAGCCGTCCTCCGCGACCCCCTGCTCCGCCGCGATCGTGCGGGCCGCGACGAACAGCTGGCCGAGCAGCGCGGCATCCGACGGCTCGACGTCGTTCACCGTGCTGATGTGACGCTTCGGGACGATCAGAACGTGCAGCGGCGCCTTCGGGTCGATATCCCGGAACGCCAGCAGCTCATCCGTCTCGTGCACGATCTGCGACGGAATCTCCCGACGTACGATGCGACAGAAGAGACAGTCCTGTTGTGACATCGCTCCCCTCCACCTCCGGCGCGTCGCGCCATGGCCGCGCCCTTGTTCGTGGCCAATGTAGCGACCCCTGCGCCCGAGGACGATCCCCACGCGGAGGACGAGATGCAGCCAGCAAGAATCAGGAACGCGGCACTGCGCGTGCTGCGCCGGGGGACCAGCCGCGCCCTTCCGCTCGCCGAGCTATCCAGAATCCTGGCCGACGAGGAATGCATCACCATCTCACCCGACGCGCTCGCCGACTCACTCCGTGTCGACAGCGGCATCGCGCTCCTCGAGCGGCCCGACCCGATCGAGGCGCTGCCTCTCGCCGTGCACGAAACGGGCGCGGCCTACCGGGAGGCGCTCAAGGGCACGAGCGGGTGCTGGGCCGTGGTCGATACCGGCGAGCGGCCGTTCGCGGACGAGCCGGACACGTTCGAGCTGCTGGCCGCACCGCTCCTGCGGCTCTGGAGAGAGGCCGAAGACGACCGGCACTTGAGGCAGGAGGTGAGCACTGCGCTGGGCGGGCTCTACGCGATGATCAGCACGCTCGACGATGCGTCGTATGACGCCGCGATCGATCACGCGCTGACAGGCGACGGCACCGCCCGCGAAACGTGAGCGCAGAAACGTCTCGCCGAAATGGAAGGTGCTTCGCGCCACGCGCAGCACTGCGGATCAGGAGCTCGGTCGCGCTCGGCGTTCGGCGCCCTGCTCCCGCACCAGCCACGCGGACCACCACTCGTCCTCGAGGTCCTCGACGCGTGCGCGGAAACCGGCCGCGGCCGCGTCGGCGAGGACGTCCTCGGCCTCCTCTTCGAGGATGCCCGACACGAGCAGGGAGCCGCCCGAGGGCACTGCTTCGCCGAATGCGGGCAGGAGCGGGCGGATCACGCTGCTCAGGATGTTCGCGAGGATGATGTCCCAGCCGCCGTGCGTGTCGAGCCACGCTGCGTCGACGAATGCGTGCTCCAGACGCACCTGTGCCTGGACGCCGTGGCGCTCCACGTTGTCATGCGCGTTGATGAGGGCGTCCGCGTCGTTCTCCACTGCGTCGACGTGCGCGGCGCCGAGCAGTGCGGCGGCAATCGCCAGGATCGCGGAGCCCGTGCCGACGTCCAGCACGCGCGCACCCTCGCAGTCGATCTGCTGCAGCAGGCGAAGCATGCCGCGCGTCGTGCCGTGCTCGCCCGTGCCGAACGCCATTTCCGGATCGATCGAGAGCAGCACGTCGCCTTCCCGCAGCGCGGGCTCTGTCCATGTCGGTGCGACAACGATTCGCTCGCCGACGCGCCGCGGCCGCAGCCCGCGCCGCCATTCCGCGTTCCAGTCGGCGACGGGCACGCTACGGGCGCTGACCTCGAGCGGCTGGCCCACGAACTCCTCGAGCCGACGCTGCAGCTCCGCGGTGTCAGTTCCGCGGCTCACCCAGGCGCGTATGGCACCGCCCACCTCCTCGGCGCCGCCCAGCCCCAGAACGACGAGCCCCTCGGCGACGAGTCCGGCGAGGTCGTCCGAGGGGCACACCACTGTGAGCTCGACCAGCTCGTTGCTCATCCGCCGAACGCTTCCTTCACCTTCGACCAGAACCCGCGCTCGTCGTCCTCGTCGACGTGCGATGGCGGCTGCTGCTCGATCTCGGCGAGCCGACGCATGAGCTTCTCCTGCTCGGGCGTGAGCGACGTCGGCGTCCACACCTTGATGCGGACGATCAGGTCGCCGCGGCCCCCGCCCTGCAGGTGCGGCAAGCCGCGCCCGCGCAGGCGCAGCAGCCGACCCGACTGCGTACCCGGGGCGATCTTGAGGCGCGCCGTGCCTTCACCGACCGTGGGCACGTCGATCTCGGCGCCGAGCGCGGCCTGAGAGAAGGTGATCGGCAGCTCGTAGACGAGGTTCGCACCATCGCGGATGAAGCGCGGATCGTCCTCGACCTCCAGCACGGCCAGGATGTCACCGCGTGCGCCGCCGCGGGGCGCTGCGTGCCCCTGTGCCCGCAATGTGACGTAGTCGCCCGTCGACACGCCGGGCGGCACGTTGACCTCGATCGTCTTCTCTACCGGCCGGACGCCCTCGCCGTCACACGTGCGGCAGGGCGACTCGATGATCTGGCCCTCGCCGCGGCACTGCGGGCACGGCTGGACCGTCATCATCTGCCCGAGGAACGAGCGCTGAACGCGACGTACCTCACCGGCGCCGTTGCACGTCGGGCAGCGGACCGGCTGCGTGCCGGGCTCCGCACCCGACCCGTTGCACGTGTCGCAGACGTCGTTGACGCGGACCTTCAGCGTCTTCTTGGTGCCGGTCGCGACTTCCTCGAGCGTGACCGGAATGTGCGCACGCATGTCCGGACCGCGCCGCGGGCGCGCTCCGCCGCGTGCACGTGCGCCGGCCATCCCGCCGAAGATGTCGCCGAGACCGCCGAAATCGCGCATGAAGATCTCGAGCGCGTCGCTGAAATCGAAGCCGAATCCGCCCGGCGCATGTGCGCCGCCCTTCACGCCGGCGTGTCCGAACCGGTCGTATGCAGCACGCTTCTGCGGATCGCGCAGGATCTCGTACGCCTCCGTCGCTTCCTTGAAGCGCTCGGCTGCCTCCGGCGACCCGTTGTTGCGGTCCGGATGGTATTGCATCGCGAGCTTGCGATACGCGCGCTTGATCGTATCGGCATCGGCGTCCCGCGCCACGTTCAGTACTTCGTAATAATCACGCATCCCGATCATGACGGCGGGTTAGCAAGTTCGTTCATCAATGCGCTGCTGTACTGCACGATCGCGGCAACCTTCTCATACGCCATCCGCGTAGGACCGATCACGCCGAGAACGCCGCTCAGTCCGCCGAGTCGGTACTCGGACGTGACGAGCGTGAAGCGCGCGAGTCGCGGCTCGCTGTGCTCCGCGCCGATCGTGATCGCGGGCGAGTCGTCGTGGCGGCGCGTCGCGAGCGCCTCCGCGAGGATCTCGCGCTGCTCGGTCAGCTCGATGAGGCTGCGCAGCTCGCTGCCGGTTGCGAACTCCGGCTGGTCGGCCAGCACACTCGCGCGACCGAGCATCAGCTCCTCCCGGCCGTCGTGCTGCGTGTTCAGCACCTCGCCGGCCGACTGCATGAAGATGTTGAGCAGCTCCGTCGACGTCTCATCGCCGCCCGCATCCCGCAGCCGCTCCGGCAGGGACGCCCGGACCTCGCTGAGCGTGTGCCCCGCCAGCCGCTCGTTCAGGATGGCCGTCACCGAGGCGAGCGTGGACGGCGGTACCGTCCCCGGGAGGTCGACATACACCGTCCGCACTGCGCCGCTGCCGAGCGTGAGGACGAGCAGCATCCGGTCCGTCGAGACGAGCGCCAGCTCCAGTTTCTCGAGGACCACGTCCTCCATGCGCTGCGCGATGGCCACGCCGAGCTCGCCAGTGATCAGCCCCAGCGCCTGGGTCGCGCGCCGCACGATCCCGGCAATCGCGTCCGGCAGCGGCTCGCCGACCTCGGTGAACTCGCGTCGGAGACGGCGCTGCTCCGCGGCGGTCAGGCGGACCGGCCGCATCAGCGTATCCACGTAGTACCGGTACGCGCGATCGGTCGGGATGCGACCCGCCGAGGTATGCGGATGGTAGAGGAAGCCCTTCTCCTCCAGGTCCGCCATCGCGTTGCGGATGGTGGCCGCGGACACGCCGAGGCCGAACCGCTTTGCCACGGTCCGGCTGCCGGCCGGCTCAGCCGTCTCGACGTAGGTCCGGATGACTGCGTCGAGGACCGCCTCCTCCCGTTCTGTAAGCTGCTCAGCCATGCACCGTCACACGCAAATCAAGGTGCCGGAATGTGTTGTGTCGGTGGCCGGACATCAAGCGGCCGCCTCGCGGGCCGCATCCAGCTCCACCGCCAGGCGGTCCAGGAGCAGCCATCCCTCGGCCGTCAGCCGGACCCGCTCGCCCACCGGCGCGGCCCAGCCCTGCTTCAGCCACTGCTCGACCAGGTCCCGCTGCGCCGGCGACAGATCGCCCCGGGCGACGCCGGCGTCCGTGCGCAGCGCCAGCCACGCCCGCTCCAGCGCACCTGCCCCATCCTCGGGCCGCTCCTCGCCCGCCCGGGCGGACCCAGCCTCCAGGACCCGACTCCGGTACCGCGCCCAGTCACGCTCGTTCCACCAGCGCACCCCGCTGAGGAAGGAATGCGCACCGGCGCCAAGCCCGATCCAGGACGCCCCGCTCCAGTACGCGCTGTTGTGGCGACTGCGAAGCCCCGGGCGCGCGAAGTTGGAGACCTCGTAGTGCTCGAAGCCCACCCCCGTGAGCCGCTCGACGGCGAGCAGGTACTCGTCCGCATAGCGGTCCTCATCGGCAAGGACCTCACGGCCATCACGCACCCAGCGCCCGAGTGGCGTGTTCTGCTCGGCGGTCAGGCCGTAGAGCGACACGTGCGCGGGCTCGAGTCCGATAACCCGCTCCAGGTCGTCCGCCCAGTCGCGCCCGAGCCGTGACGGCAGGCCGAAGATGAGGTCCACACTGATGTTGCGGAGGCCGCCGCGCCGTGCGGCATCGACCGCCGCGATCGCCCCGTCAGGGCCGTGCATCCTGCCCATCCAGCGCAACGCAGGCTCGTGGAACGTCTGCACGCCCAGACTGATCCGGTTCACGCCGGCGGCTCGCCAGTCCGCGGCGAGCTCGGCGGTCAGGCTCTCCGGGTTGGCCTCTGCGGTCCACTCGACGTCCGGGGCAAGGTCCGCGCGGGCTGCCAGCCGCTCGGCGAATGCGCTCAGCGCGCCGGGGCCGAGCAGCGAGGGCGTGCCGCCACCGATATACACGGTCCTCAGCCGCAGGCGCTCCAGGCCGTGCTCGCGCATGACGCCGTCCAGCTCGCGCGTGATCGCATCGAGCCAGGCGTCCACCGGCGGATCGCTCGCAACGGTAACGGCGAAGTCGCAGTAGCTGCAGCGTCGCACGCAGAACGGCACGTGGACGTAGAGATGCTCCGGTCTGGTCACGCGTGTGCTACCCCGCTGATGCCACGGCGTGCGACAGCTCGCTCACCCGGCCGGTGCCACCGCGTGCGACAAATCGCTCACCCGATCCGGCGGAACGTCATTCCGCCACCCCGTGCGACGCGGCCCTCGATCTCGAGCTCCAGCAGCCCGGCGGCCGCGACCGGGGCCTCGACGCGGGCCCGTGCCGCAATGACGTCGACGTGCAGCGGCTCCTCCCAGTCCAGCGCGTTCCAGAGCGCTGCATGCACCGGGTCGGCGGGCGGCGTGCGCTGTCTGGCAGCGTCCCTGCGCGCCTCCCGGCTGCCCAGCACGCGCGAGACGCTGCCGGCGCGCATTGCACGAAGCCGCGCGCCCGCTGCGCCCATACCGATCTGGTCGAGAACGTCCGCCGGCTCGAGGGCGACCGCGGCGCCGTCGCGCAGCAGGCGGTTCGAGCCCTCACAGCTCTCGCGGCCGATGGGACCGGGAACCGCGAGCACCTCGCGGTTGAGGTCGAGCGCGTGCTCGACGGTCGTGAGCGCACCGCTCTTCGCCGGCGCCTCCACGACCAGAACGGCCTGGGCGAGCGCGGCAATGATCCGGTTGCGGCGCACGAAATTCGAGCGGTCGGGAGGCGTCCCGGGGAGAAACTCGCTGAGCAGGAGGCCGTGCCGTGCGACCTGCTCGTGCAGCGCTTCGCCGGAAGGTGGATACGGCACGTCAACGCCGGCGCCCAGTACGCCCACGGTGCCACCGTGTACCGACAGCGCACCGCGATGCGCGGCGGTGTCGATGCCAAGCGCCATTCCGCTCACGACGGTCACACCGAAGCGTGCGACGCCCGATGCCATCAGGTGTGCGGCATCCAGCCCATGCTGGGTCGCGCGCCGCGTGCCGACGATGGCAACCGTCGTGTTCTCGAGGAGTGCGAGTCGCCCGCGCGCGAACAGGACGAGCGGTGGATCGTGGAGCTGCAGCAGTCGCTCGGGATAGCGTTCGTCCCAGCGCGGGATCACGGCCAGGTCCAGCTCTTCGATCGTATCGAGGGCACGCTCGACCCAGCCCTCGGCGGCGGGCGGTATCTCCTGATCGCGCCGTGCGGCCTCGAGCGCGGCCTGCGCGCTCCCGTATCGCTCGAGCAGCGCTGCACCGCGGATGTCGCCGATGCCCGGCAGTGCGCGGAGATGCAGCAGCGCGATCAGCTCGTCGCTCAGCGGCGAATGGCGCGCCTCACGGGCGCCATTGCTCGTCTGCATCGCCGACACCGGTCTCTTCCTCGACCTGGGCACGGACCTGCGTCCACAGTGCTTCCAGCAGCTCGTCGAGTCCCCTGCGAGTCACGCTCGAGACGACGAACTGCCCCCACGCATCGGGCGCGTCGATGTGCGGCGGCGCATCGTCGGGGCCGAGCAGATCCGCCTTCGTCACGACGACGCAGTGGGGCTTACTCGCGAGCTCCTCCGAGTACGAGGCCACTTCGCTCCGCAGCAGCTCGTACTCCTGCTGCGGGTCCGCCGTGTCGAGCGCGATCAGGAACGCAAGCGTGCGCGTGCGTTCGATATGGCGGAGGAAGCGAAGGCCGAGCCCCTTCCCCTCGTGCGCGCCCTCGATGATGCCCGGGATGTCCGCCATCACGAAGCTGCGATGGTCGCTCAGCTGCACGACGCCGAGGTTCGGTGTCAGCGTCGTGAACGGGTAGTCCGCAATTTTCGGCGTTGCGGCGGACACGGCGGCGAGGAGCGTCGACTTCCCTGCGTTCGGCTGGCCGACGAGCCCGACGTCTGCGATGAGCTTCAGCTCGAGCGCGATCCGGCGCGACTCGCCCTCGCGGCCGACTTCCCACTTGCGGGGTGCACGATTCGTCGGCGTCGCGAACGCGGCATTGCCGCGCCCGCCGCGACCGCCTTTCGCGACGATCAGCTCCTGCCCATCCTCGATCAGCTCGCCGAGCACGTCGCCGGTTGCGACGTCGCGCACGACCGTACCGACCGGTACGCGCAGAATGAGATCCGCACCGTCCTTGCCCGTCCGGTTCTTCCCCTGTCCGTGCTGGCCCCGCTCCGCGCGGTAGCGCTCCTGGTAGCGGTAGTCGAGGAGCGTCGCGAGCTGTGCATCCGCGCGCAGGATGACGTGACCGCCCCTCCCGCCGTCGCCGCCCGCGGGGCCGCCGAGCGGCACGAACGTCTCGCGCCGCCACGCCTCCGCACCCGAGCCGCCGGTCCCGGCCTCCACATTGATCTCTACGTAGTCGACGAACATCTCATTCTCCGGACGCGCTGCGGGCGCGCACCTTCTGCCAGACCTGCGATGCGAGCGCCGCACGCTCCGCACCACTCACTCCGCCCGCGATCGCGAGCGTCTCCTCGACGTCTGCCTCCGGCGCGCCCACCTGCAATGCACCGCGCAGGTGCGAGTAGAGCTGCGCGGGCGCGCGCTGCACCGCGAGTAGCGCGACGATGCACAGCTCGCGCGTCGCCAGCGGCAGGTCGGGACGCCCCAGCACCTTCCCGTACCCCTCGACCACCATCCACGTCTCCATCTCGGGGTGCAGCCTGCGAACGTTCTCGCGCAGCCGCTCGTACTGGCCGCCATACACGAGGCTGCACACCCGGGCGCCGCGCTCGGCCCATTCCTCCCAGCTCCCCGGCGTCGGTGGCGGTGCAGCCCGCCCGGTCATCTCGCGCCACCGGCCGATCGCCTGCAGTGCCGCGGGATAGCCGACGAACAGGTAGCTCTGCAGCAGCGCCTCCTCGACATGCTCCGCTGCTGCCCGCTGTGCGGCCTCTGCGAGTGCGGTCTCGAGCAGCTCCGGATCCTGCTGCGCGATCGTCGCAGACAGCGCGACGAGTGCGCGGACGTCGTCACGCATGCGGCGTCAGCTCCACGATCGCGCGCAGCTCGCCGACGTTCTCCCCGCGCGTGTTGCGCACGACCGGCTCCGCAAACCGAGCGAGCACACCGAACTCGTCGTCGCTCAGCACACCGAGCGCATGCAGCACGGCAAGGAGTGCAGGCTCGGCTGCACGTCGCGCGCCGTCCTCCACTTTGAGTGCGATCCCCAGCTCCGCGCCCGGCACGGCTGCACAGTAGACTCCTTCCGCGCCGACCTTCGCGATGATGCGACCGGCGGAAGCGCGTGTCAGCTCGGTGCACAGCCGGTCCGTCCCGCCGACGTACTCCGGGTACGTCGCCATGGACCGCACGATTGTGGCCGGCGCCTTCTCACCGCGCCGTGCTGCGGCCGCCAGGCCACCGAATGCGCGGGCCATGCCGGACAGGGGCAGCGCGAACGTCGCGACACCGCAGCCGTCCACGGCGATGATGATGTCCTCCGGCGGGACGCCGCTCCAGCGGACGACCTCCTGCAGCATCCGCTGCTGCACCGGATGATCGATCTCATGGTAGCCGGCAACCGGCCAGTTGTGGGCCCGTGCAAGCGCGAGCATGCCGGCATGCTTACCCGAGCAGTTGTTGTGGATGCGCGTGGGCGCGCGACCCACCTCACGCAGCCGCTGCGCCGTCGCGTCGTGCATCGGCGGATGCGAGCCGCACGCAAGTGCGTGCTCGTCGAGACCGATGCGCCGGAGCATGCCGAGCGCAACGTCGACATGGAACGACTCTCCGCCGTGTGACGCGCATGCGAGTGCGATCTCCGCGGCGCCGAAGCCGAACCGCTCTGCTACGCCATCATCGACGAGCGGCAGCGCCTGGAGCGGCTTGATCGCCGACCGTGCGAACGTCACGAGCTCGGCGTCGCCTGCCCGCGCACGCAGCTGCCCGGTGCCGTCCGCGACCGCAACGCTTACGATGTGGCGCGATTCGACCGCTCCACCACGCCTGACTTCTACCCGCGCGAGTCCCAACTCGCACGCCTCCTGTGAAAAAGAAAACGTCGTCCGCCAGCGAGAGCCATCGCGGGAGCGGACAACCTCATGTGTATGTGCGCCGCTGCGGCCGCATCGCACCGAGCAGAATCCCGGTGAGCAGTACCGCACCACCGACGATCGTCTGAATGCCGGGCACTTCCCGGATGCCCGGGAGCAGCCACGCAATCAGTGTTGCACCGACCGGCTCGCCGAGGATCGCCAGGTTGGCGACGAATGCCGGCAGGTAGCGCAGCGCATAGTTGACCCCGGTGTGCCCGATGAGCATCGGCCCGAGTGCGAGTGCCGCGAACACCAGCCAGTCGTTGCGACGGTACCCGGTCAGGTGCACGCCCGGGTGTAGCGCAATCACGAGTACGAGCAAGGCGGCCGCGACCCCGTACACGATGAGCACGTAGTTCCAGATGTCGAGCTGCTGGCGGAGCCGGCGACCGATCACGTAGTACGCGGCAACGAACACCGCACCTGCCAGCGCGAGCGCATCGCCGATCAGCGCCCGCCTGCCGAGCGCGAAGTCGCCCCACGCGATGATGACCGCACCCGCCATCGCGATCGCGATGCCCGCCGCCTGCTGGTGTGCGGGTCGCTCGTGCAGGAACAGCGCGGACAGCGCGATCACGAAGACCGGCTGCATGTTCACCAGCACCACGGAGCTGGCAACCGTCGTCAGCTCGAGCGATGCGACCCACGTCCAGAAGTGCGCGGCGAGGCATGCACCACCGGCGAGGGCCAGCCATCGTTCGTGCCGGTCGAGCGCGCGCAGCTCGTGCAGCCGACCGCGCGCCACAGCGATCACAGCCAGGATCGCGACGGCCAGGATCAGTCGCCATGCGGAGATGGCGAGCGCCGGCGCATCCGTGAAGCGGACGAGCGGACCCGCCCAGCTGACGGCGAGCACCGCCACGACGAGGACTGCGCCCGGCGGCAGGGCCGCAGGGTGCGCAGGCGGCCCGCCAGCGGGCTTCGCCGTGTCAGCTGCGTCGTGGGTGTCACTCATGCGTTTGTGCGGCGCCCAAGATGCAGCCCGGAGCATGACGCCGCAAATGACGCTCGATGTGCGTCTCGAGCGTCGCTGCCTGTGCTGCGTCGCACCGCTGCTCCTCCTGGCAGGATCCGGAATCCTGTGAAAGGCGGGGACGCATCAAAGAGAAGGGGCGTCCCGGCGGATCCGGGACGCCCCTCCCTGCTCAAGCGACCTGATACTCAGTGGTCACCCGAAGGTCCTGCCACGCGCGGTGCGTCACTGCCCCGCTCGGCCGCGACACGGAAGAGCGTCTCCGGCGAGTTCGCCTGTCGCAGCAGCTCGGCCGCGACCTCGATCTGACGATCTGCGTCGTTCAGGCGGCGCCGCGCCTCGGCCTGGCCCCACTTCGCGTAGGCGACCTCGTATGCCAGGTCGCGCGAGACGAGTCGCTCCGCGCCGTCGAACAGCTCCTTGCCGACATCGACGCCTGCCTTCACGAGCGCCTGGCGGAAGGACTCACGCATCTCCGGGGTCACCTGGAAATCGCGCGACAGGTTCGGCTGCGACTTCGCGAAGTTGACCGCCCACGTGAAGCGCGTCTCGAAGTACTTCGAGCCGTGCGGCTGCAGCGCTCGCAGGTAGTTCTGCTCGTCGAGCGTCAGCGTGTCCGGGTTCACGATGATGTCCGGCGTGATGCCGCCACCACCGTAGACCACGCGTCCGCTGTCCGTGCGGTACTCCGGCCGGTTGCCGACGCTGTCCGGCGCGAGCGAGTCCACCATCATCGCGGTTTCGGCATCGATGCCGTACGGGCCCTGGATGCTGCGGCCGACCGGGGTGTACCAGCGCGCCGTCGTCAGCTTCAGCCAGTTCTGACCCGGCAGCTGGAACAGCGACTGCACCGACCCCTTGCCGTACGTGGTCCGGCCGAGCACCAGCGCGCGGTCATGGTCCTGCAGTGCGCCGGCCACGATCTCCGTCGCCGATGCGCTGCTCGGTCCGACCAGGACGACGATCGGCAGGTTCGGATACGCGTCCGGCGTGGCCGCGTACGCGCGCTGCGACTGCCGCGGGTCGCGTCCCTTCGTCTCGGCGATCAGGAGGCCGCGGTCGAGGAACAGGTCCGACACCGCGATACCCGCGTCGAGCAGGCCGCCCGGATTCTGGCGCATGTCCAGGATCACGCCGGTTGCGCCCTCCGCGAGCAGCCGGTCCAGCGCCTCGCGCACCTCGCGCTCGGAGTCCTCGCTGAAGACGCTCAGCTCGAGGTAGCCCACGCTGCCCGGGAGCATGTACGACGTTGTGACCGACTGGATATGGATCTCGTCACGCGTGATCGTGAACGGGATCGGCTCGTCCACTCCCGGACGCGCGATCGTGATGTTCACCTGCGAGCCGCGCGGGCCGCGCAGGTGTGCAACCGCCTCGTCCTCCGTCCAGTCACGCGTGGACTCGCCCTCGAACTCGATGATCGCATCACCCGCACGAAGCCCCGCCCGCTCTCCGGGCGTGCCGGGCAGCGGTGAGAGCACCGTGATCCAGCCGTTGCGCTTCGCGATCTGAATACCGATACCGCCGTACTCGCCCTGCGTCTGAACACGCAGCCGCTCGTAGTCGTCGGCGGTCATGAACACGCTGTGCGGGTCGCCCAGCTCCTCGAGCATGCCGTCGATCGCCATGCGGTACAGCTCGCCCGAGGACTTCTCATCGACGAAACGGGCAGAGACGTGCCGCAGCACATCCTCGAACAGTTGCGCCGTCGCGTACACGTTGCGCTCACTGCTCACGCCCTGTTGCAGCAGCCAGCCGCCGGATGCAAAGGCAATCAGCGCAACGAACAGTGGTGCCAGGACGGATCGCTTGATCTTCATCGTCTTCTCCCGAAGCCTGCTTCCGGCGACGCCGCTCGGCGCCTCAAAAGTCTAACCCGCTGTCGTACTGAAAGTTTCTGGAAAACGCGACGCCAGCAGCGCCACGATCGAGGCGTGCACCGCCTCGATGGACCCCTCCGCCGGGAGCGCAATCACGCCCGGCTCTGAGGCAGCGAGCAAGCGGTATGCCTCGTTCACCCGCTCGTGAAACTCGCGGCCCGCGCGCTCGATCCGGTCCGCGGCGCCGCGACGCGCCCGGCGCGCGTCCCCCGTGGCTGCAGGCACGTCCAGCACGATGGTCAGGTCCGGCGCCAGACCACCCGTGGCAAAGGCGTTGAGCCGCCGTACCTCGTCCAGGGGCAGGCCCCGGCCATACCCCTGGTACGCCAGCGTCGACAGCTCGAATCGGTCGGCAACAACGATTTTACCCTGACTCAACGCCGGCGCAACGACTTCTGTGACGAACGTCGCGCGGGCTGCCAGCATCAGCAGCAGCTCCGTGCGCGGCGTCACGTCTCCGCCGTGCAGCACCACCTGCCGGATTGCCTCGCCGACCGCAGTCCCGCCCGGCTCGCGCGTCACCAGGTGCGGCAGACCCTGGCCTGCCAGCCACTCCCCCAGCAGCCGTGCCTGCGTGGATTTGCCGGAGCCTTCGATGCCTTCGAGGACGATGAACAATGGCGGCTTTCCAAAGGTCATACTGCGGGCCTGGGGCCGAGGGCCCGGGGCCGGGGGCTGCGGGGCATCATCCGAAGCCCCGCCCCACTCCCGCTAATTCGTGAGGCCACGAAGAGTCGTCATCCGTGGCCTCGCGAAACCATATCCTGCTGATTATTGAAGCGGCGGCTGCCCCCGGTCCAGGCCCCGGGCCCGGGGCCCCGGGCCCGCCGCTCCACTCACTCGTAGTAATCCAGCCCCAGGTGCGTAACCACTTCCTCGCCCGCCAGGTGCCGCAGCGTGTTCTTCAGCTTCATGTGCTGGATGAACAGGTCATGCTCCGGGTAGAGGCCCTCGGGCGTCATGGGGCTCTTGTAGTAGAACGAGAGCCACTCCTGGATGCCGCTCATGCCGGCACGTGCGGCCAGGTCGCTGAAGAGCGCGAGGTCGAGCACGAGCGGCGCGGCCAGGATCGAGTCGCGGCAGAGGAAGTCGACCTTGATCTGCATCGGGTAGCCCATCCACCCGAAGATGTCGAGGTTGTCCCAGCCTTCCTTGTTGTCGCCGCGCGGCGGGTAGTACTCGATGCGGACCTTGTGGTACACGTTGCCGTAGAGCTCCGGGTAGAGCTTGGGCTGCAGCGTGTACTCGAGCACGCCGAGCTTCGACTCCTCCTTCGTCTTGAACGACTCGGGATCGTCGAGCACGGCGCCGTCGCGGTTGCCGAGGATGTTGGTGCTGAACCAGCCATTCAGGCCGAGCATGCGCGCCTTGAGACCGGGCGAGAGGATGGTCTTCATCATCGTCTGCCCGCTCTTGAAGTCCTTCCCGGAGATCGGGACGTTCTTCTCGCGCGCAAGCTCCTGGATCGCCGGGATGTCGACCGTCAGGTTCGGTGCGCCGTTGCAGTACGGCACGCCCTCCTGCAGGGCCGCCCAGGCGTAGATCATCGACGGCGCGATCGCGTCGTCGTTCTCATCCATCGCCTTCTCGAACGCGGCCAGCGTCTCGTGCTGCGGGCCCGGCTTCAGGAAGACCTCCGTCGAGCCGCACCACACCATGACGAGTCGGTCGCACCCCTTCTCTTCCTTGAAGCGGCGGATGTCCTCGCGCAGCTGCTCGCCCAGGTCGCGCTTGTTCTTGCCCGTCTTGACGTTCGTGCCGTCGAGCCGCTTCACGTACTTGCGGTCGAAGACGGCAGGCATCGGCTGGATCGACTTCAGGAAGTCCGCGATCGGCTCGTAGTCCTTCGCCTCGAGCACGCCGGCCTTCACGACGGTCTCGTACGCGTCGTCGGGGATCGGGTCCCAGCCGCCGAACACGAGGTCGTCGAGCGAGGCGAGTGGCAGCAGCTCGCGGATCAGCGGGTTGCGGTTGTCCGTCCGCTTACCCAGCCGGATATGTGAGAGCTGGGTGAGCGAGCCGATCGGCTCCGCCATTCCCCGGCGGACCGCTTCGACACCCGCGATGAACGTCGTCGCAACCGCGCCCATACCCGGAAGCAGCACACCGAGCCGACCGGTGGCGGGTGCGATGTTCTTGTTGTTGGCCATGCCTGTGTAGTCCTCGAGTGTGTTGTGCGCTGCTCGATCGCGCGTGCTACTCGTCCAGCGGCACGCCGCGGGCGTGCTGATAGACCCAGACGATCCGCTGGAACGCCGTCAGGTTTGTGAGCACGGCGAGGATGAGGATGACGCCCTTGAGCACGATCCCATCCCACGCCTCGCCGAAGAAGAGCGATGCGGCGCCGAGCAGCACGACGCGCTCCGCGCGTGGCATCAGGCCGACGCGACAATCCAGCCCCATCGCCTCCGCCCGCGCGCGAGTATAGCTGATCATCAGGGAGCCCGCCATTGCAAGCATGATCAGGTAGATCATGCCGACGTCGCCGAGCTCGAGCCGGTAGTCGTTGTAGAGCGAGAGGAGCCCGAGGAAAACGGCGATCTCGGAGATGCGGTCGAGCGTCGAGTCGTAGAACGCCCCGAACTTGCTGCCCAGACCGGTGAGCCGTGCAACGCGGCCGTCCAGGATGTCGAAGAACCCGCCCAGCAGGATGAGGAAGCCCGCGGTTCGCACGTGATGCTGGTGGAACGCGAGCGCAGAGCTGCAGGTCACCAGGAAGCCGATCGTGGTGAGCGCATTCGGGTGTACCCGCTTCGCGCTCAGCCAGTCGGTGAGCGGATCGATGATCCCGTAGACTGCGCCGCGCAGGCTGTCCAGGCTGGGCATGTGCCGGTCAGGAGAGGATGATCCGCGACTGCGCGCCGAGCTCGATGCCCTTCCCGATTTCGTCGTTCACGCGGCCGAGCAGCTTGTCGAAGTTGCTCTGCGCTGCGACGAGCGCCTGATAGACGGCCGAGCCCTGGAGCCTGCTGAACGACGCCTCGTACGCCTGTTGCGCTTCCTGCGACGGCTCCTGTCCGCTGCGCAGCGCGCTCGCGATCTCGGCCTCCAGCTCCGCCAGCCGGTTGAGCGTCTCAACGGCCTCGCGGTCGCTGTCCAGGTTCTGACGCGCACGGCCGAGCGCCTTGTACTCGTCCGTCTGGCCGATCATGCGACCGAGGTCGCGCGCCTTTTCCATCATGGCTTCGTTCATCAACGGCTTCCCCTCAGTGACGACGGGCGACGCGACGTGCGCGGCACCGGTCGGGTTACGACTTCAGTCGGCGTCCTCCGCCCGGCGCACCGCACTCACGATGCGCGGCCGGTCCGCCAGGTCCTGCACGATGCGCGCAGACTCGAATGCCCGGGTCGCGTCGAGCCGCGCCGCCACCGCTCCGGCCTGGCCGAGCCCGACCTCGATCGCGAGCAGCCCGCCCGGCAGCAGGTGTGCAGCGGCACCGTCCACGATGCGCTGGATCACCTGCAGGCCGTCGGCGCCCGCGAACAGTGCCGCGCCGGGCTCCCACTCGCGCACTTCCGGCGCGAGCGTGGGTGCCTCCGCCTCCGCGACATAGGGCGGATTGGAGACGACCACGTCGAAGCGCTCATCCGCTGCGACCGCGTCCCAGAGGTCGCCCGATCGCAGTGTAAGGCGCGCGACGAGTCCCGTCGACTCTGCATTCTCGCGCGCCAGCGCCAGCGCGTCCAGCGACGCGTCCGTTGCGACCGCGGTGGCGGCCGGGTGCTCGGCCAGCACGGCGAGCGCGATCGCGCCGGTGCCGGTGCCCAGGTCCAGGACGCGAGGTGCGGGCGCCGCCTGCCGCTTCAGATGGTCCAGTGCGACGCCCACGAGCACTTCCGTTTCCGGCCGCGGGATCAGCGCGCGCCGGTCGACCTTCAGCCGGAGTGTACGAAACTGGACGTCCCCGGTGATGTACTGCAGCGGCTCGTGCCTGAGCCGGCGGCGCACCCAGGAGCGGAACGTCTCGAGCTCCTGCTCGTCGATGGGCCGGTCGAACTGCGTGTAGAGCTCCAGCCGCTTGATGCCGAGGACGCCGGCCAGCAGCAGCTCCGCCTCGAGCCGCGCGTTCTCGAAGCCGCGCTCACGGAAGAGCTGCGCGGCCTTCTGTGCCAGGGCGAGTGCCGTCTCGGCCAAGACCGTCAGGCGACCGCGCCCTCGAGCCGCTCCGCCTCGCGCGCGAGCTTGAGTGCGCTGATCAGCTCGTCCAGATCGCCGTCCAGGACGTCCTGCAGGTTGTGCAGCGTCAGGCCGATCCGGTGGTCCGTCACGCGGCTCTGCGGGAAGTTGTAGGTCCGGATCTTTGCGGAGCGGTCACCCGTGCCGACCTGCGTCTTCCGTTCGCGCGACCGCTCGGCCTCCTGCTCCGCGAGCTTCGCGTCGAGCAGCCGGCTGCGCAGCACCTGGAGCGCCTTCGCCTTGTTCTTGTGCTGCGACTTCTCGTCCTGGCACGTCACGACGACGCCCGTCGGGATGTGCGTGATGCGCACCGCGGAGTCCGTGGTGTTTACGGACTGCCCGCCCGGGCCGGAGCTGCGGAAGACGTCGATGCGCAGGTCCTCGTCACGGATCTCGACGTCGACCTCCTCGGCCTCCGGCAGCACCGCGACCGTCGCGGCCGACGTGTGGATCCGGCCCTGGCTCTCCGTAGCGGGCACGCGCTGCACACGATGCACGCCAGACTCGTTGCGCAGGTCGCCGTAGGCGTCCGGCCCGCGCACGATGAAGACGACCTCCTTGTACGCGCCGCGCTCGCCCTCCGACAGGTCGACGAGCTCGACCTTCCAGCCGCGCCGATCAGCGTAGCGGCTGTACATGCGGAACAGGTCGGCAGCGAAGAGGCCCGCCTCGTCGCCGCCCGTTCCCGCGCGAATCTCGACGACCGCCGCCCGGTCCGCGAGTGGATCCTTCGGCACGAGCAGCCGACGCAGCTCCGCCTCGAGCCGGGCCTCCTCGGCCTCCAGCTCCTCGAGCTCCATCTCCGCCAGCTCGACCAGCTCCGGATCCTCGCCGGCCTCGATCACGCTGCGCGCGTCGTCCAGGCGCGCACGCGCCTGCTGCCAGCGCGCCGCCGCCTCGACGATGGGGGCCAGCTCGGCGTGCTCGCGCGCGGTCGCCGTATAGCGCTCACGCGACTCCAGCACCGCCGGGTCCGCGAGCGCCTCCGTCAGCGCCTCGAAGCGACGCTGCACCTCGGGCACCCGATCCTGCCAGCTCATGTTGCTATCGGATAGTGAAAGAGCCGGGCTGCCCCGGCTCTTCGATTACTTGCCCGCCGCTGCGTCCTGCTTCGCCCACTTCTTCTGGAAGCGTTCGACGCGGCCGGCGGTGTCCATCAGACGCTGCTTGCCCGTGAAGTACGGGTGGCAGACCGAGCAGATCTCGACGTGAATCGCGTCAGCCGTGCTGCGCGTCTGCCAGCTGTTGCCGCACGCGCACTGAACGGTGACTTCCTTGTAATCGGGATGAATGCCGGGCTTCATGGGCTTTCTCGTGTTTGGGCCAAGACAAGGTAGTTTAGCGGATTACAGGGGTGGGATCAAGCTGGAGAGGCGGGCCCGGGGCCGAGGGCCCGGGCCGGGGCCGGGGGTAACGTCCGCGGCAGGATCGCTCACCGCGCGCCCGGCGCGAGTTCACAATCGGGGCGCCAGCTTCCCGGTCGGCCTCGGCAGCCCCCGGCGCGCCGTCCCGCGGGCCCCCGGCCCCTACGGCCCACGGCCCCCGGCCCGCCGTTCCAACCCTACAGCCCGATTTCCCGCCGCTCCTCCGCTGCCTGGTACGCCGCCGACACGATTCTCATCAGCCGCGCCTGCTCCGTGGGCAGCGGCAGCTCGCTCGCGCCTCTCACGGCGCTGATGAATTCCGTGAGCGTGTTGCGGTAGGAGGCGGTGTATGCGTTCTCGCGACCGGGCGGAGGCATGCGCGGCGTGACGTCGAGCAGCCCGGAGTCACCCTCCTTGTAGACGGCGAGTGGCTGGATCATGGCCGAGCCGCGCGTGCCGAGCAGTCGCATATAGTGGCGGTCGCGCTCGGCGACGAGGCTCCAGCTCACGGTCAGGGAGACCGCCGCGCCGTCGTCGAGTCGGACGAGGATCGCGCCGGTGTCCTCGACCTCGGCGCCCGGGGGCGTATGGGTGTGCGCGACCACGCCCGCCACCTTCGGGTAGCCGAGCACCCAGAGACACAGGTCGAGCGCCTGGACCCCGAGGTCCATGATCGCGCCGCCGCCCGCTGTCTCGAGCCGGTGCCGCCACGTCGGGCGTGCGTGGCGCACCTTCTTGTTCAGCCAGGCGCCACGGGTCAGGAAGATGCGACCCAGCTCACCGCCGTCGGCGAAGGGCTTGATCGCCTGCGTGTCCGGCCGGTAGCGGTTGTTCATCGCGACCATGAGCGTGCGGCCGGTGCGTCGGGCGGTCTCGATGACGCGCTCGCACCCTTCCTCGGTCAGGGCGAGCGGCTTCTCCACCAGCACGTGCTTGCCCGCCTCCATCGCCGCGATCGCCTGCTCCTCGTGGCGGTGGTTCGGCGTGCAGATCACGATCGCATCGATGTCGGCGTTGTAGACCTCCTCGTCCGTGCGCATCGCGCGCGCGCCAAAGCGGCCGCCGATCGTGCGGGTCTTCACGTCGTCGGCATCCCCGACGACGTCGAGCGTGACCCCCTCCATCTGGGCGAGGATCGGCAGGTGAACGACCTGCGCAATCGAGCCGAGGCCGAGCACGCCGACACGGATCGTCATCGGCCGCCCCCCGTCGTGCCGGCACTCGCCGGGCGCTGCGGCAGCATGATGGAGACGCCGGCGCGCAGCCCGGGATAGTGGATATCGCTCAGCAGCGTGTAGCGGCCTTCACCGTAGAGCCGGATGCGCTCGACGAGCTGGTACTCGGCGCCGGCAGAGAACGCGATCGCGGGGCTGATCGAATCGAGCAAATCTTCCACGAAGGTGTCCTCGATCGAGGTGCCGCGTCCGTTCAGTGCGTGGATGCCGAGGCCCGCACCCAGGTAGGTGATGATGTTGCCGGGCACGGTCCACACCATGTGCGCATCAACGGTCGCCGAGACGTCACTCCAGCGCACGCGGCCGAGATCCGCTGCCGACAGGTCGACGCCCTGCTCCTGCAGCGCAGGAAGCTGCTCGAGCCTGTCCGCGAGACGCTGCAGCTCAGGCTCCTTGAATGCGGAGCTCCAGTAGGAGAGTGTCGTGGCGATGCGCACCGCCGGCCCGAGGAAGCCCAGGTCGAGGCGCACACTGTACTGATCCGTCGACTCGACCTTGTTCGGCCAGATGTAGCCATAGTCGAAGCCGAAGCCGCGGAACGTCAGGTTCTCGTAGTCGTAGTCGGCGAGCGTCTGCGCCTGCGCGGCAGACACGCTCGTGAGCATCAGAAAGCCGAACAGCAGCAGCTTCCGCATCCACCCTCCGTCGCGTTGGTACCCGTGTCGTCGATTCCGTGGTGTCCGATCTCGATCCGTGCAGCGTCCTGCGTGAATCGCACCGCATCCGTTACTCGGTCGAGCGTCGCAGCTAGTACAGCCGTTCCAGCCGCGCGCCGGTGTAGTACGCCGCGAGGATCTGGCGGTACGACTGCCCTTCCCTTGCCCGACCCATCGCTCCCACCTGACACATGCCGATCGCGTGGCCCCAGCCGCCGCCCTCGATGTGCAGGTGCTCGACGGTGCCGTCGGCGCCCTTTGTCGCGCGCAGGTCGAGCAGCATCGAGCTGTTCAGGATGGGGCCGCCGGGTTCCGTACGGAGCACCCATCGCAGTGAGTCCATGCGCACCCGGTACGTCTGCCCGTCCGCGGTGACGTCGATGGTCACGCGCTCGGATCCGTTGCGATCGACGATGCGGACGTCGTCGACGCGCTGTACGCTCTGCACCGCGCCGCGCGTGTGCGCGCGCAGCGTCTCGCCGAGCACCTGGATCAGCTCTGCGCGGGTCCAGTCGTTCTGCCAGCGGAACCGTCCCGAAGTCTCGCAGTAGTGTCGATCCGTTCCGGGAATGCGGTCCGATACGGAGCGCAGGTACGGCAGCGGCGCACGACCTGCCCACGACTCCTCGATCGACGCGGTGCGACCACCGCACGTCGAGCTGTAGTAGGCTAGGATCGGCCGGCCGTTGTGTGTGAGGATCTCGCCGCGCGTCTCGCGTACCGCGCGCGAGACGATCGAATCCTCGTCACTCGCGCCGCCGTACACCTGGTCCTGTACGGTCGCATAGAAGTCGAAACCCAGGCTCGCACGACCGTTCATGTTGCCGATCGCGTACGTGCGCGCGGCGACCGCCTGGGCCTTCATCGCCTCGATCTCACTCGCCGGGCGACGACCGATCTCGCGCGGCACGACGCCGAGCAGGTACGCCTCCAGCTCGAGCACGTTGATCGCGGTCACGCCTCCGTCTCCGGTCCGCAGCAGCGCCTCGCCGCGGTACGGCCGGCCGCCCAGGCGCACCGTGTCGTTGTCCGCCCGCACGCGCAGCGTCTGGCCACTACCGCTGAACTCGCGGCCTCGGTCGGAGCGTCCGCGCAGCACGCCGCCACCGTTCCGCACGACGAACACCTCACCAGGCTCGCCGTGCACGACGACGCTGCCGGACGACTCCATGATCGTGAAGCGTGCGGTGGAGCTGACACCGACCGTCGCGCTGTCGACGATGACACCCACGCGCACCATCGGCTCGCGGCGCGGCAGATCGCCCGGTGACGGCGCGGGTCCCGTCGGCTCACCGGGGCGACAGGCCGCCGCCAGGAGCGCGAGCATCACGACGCCGCGCGGCATCCTGCTCATCGCCGCGCCTCCTTCATCGCCGCGGTGACCTGCTCGAGCGTGTGATCGATGTCAGCATCCGTGTGCGCGGTGGAGATGAACATCGCCTCGAAGGGAGATGCGGGCAGGAAGATGCCGCGGTCCAGGCACGCGCGGTAGAAACGCGCGAAGAACTCGCCGTCGACTCGCTGTGCGTCCGCGAACGAGCGTACCGGCCCTTCCACGAAGTGCCAGCCGAACATCGCACCCGTCGCACCGCCCCAGGCCGGGATGCTCAGCTCGCGCGCGGCATTGACGACGCCGCTCACGAGGCGCTGCCCGCGCGCTTCCAGCTCGGCGTGCGGCTCGCTCTCGCGCAGGTAGAGGAGCTGCGCGATGCCGGCCGCCATCGCGAGGGGATTGCCGGACAGCGTACCCGCCTGGTAGACGGGTCCCGCCGGCGCGATGCGCTCCATCAGCGCGCGACTCCCGCCGTACGCACCGACCGGCAGGCCGCCACCGATTACCTTCCCCAGCGTCGTCAGATCGGGCTCGATGCCGAATCGCGCCTGCGCACCGCCGTTCGCGACGCGGAAGCCGGTCATGACTTCGTCGAAGATCAGCAGGGCGCCATGCTCGCGCGTGATCGCGCGAATGCCCTCGAGGAAGCCGGGCGCAGGTGGGATGAAGCCGCTGTTGCCGACCACCGGCTCGACGATGACGCAGGCGATGCGCTCCCCCTCCGCCTCGAACAGTGCGCGCAGTGCGTCGGCGTCGTTGTAGGGAACGGTGCGCGTGAGCTCGGCCGCCGCGCGCGGAACACCAGGCGAGTCGGGCAGGCCGAGCGTCGCGACGCCACTCCCCGCCTTGACGAGGAAGTAGTCGGCGTGACCGTGGTAGCACCCCTCGAACTTCACGACGACGTCGCGGCCCGTTGCTGCGCGCGCGAGGCGCAGCGCAGACATCGTCGCCTCGGTTCCACTGTTGACGAAGCGAACCATCTCGACCGACGGGACGAGCTCGGTGACGAGCTGCGCCAGCTCGACCTCGGCACCGCTCGGCGCTCCATAGCTGGTGCCGCGCATCACCGCCTCGGAGAGCGCCCGCACGATGGACGGGTGCGCGTGCCCGAGCATGAGCGCACCCCAGCTCATCACGTAATCGAGATAGGACCGCCGGTCGACGTCGAAGAGTCGCGCGCCCGCGGCATGATCGACGAAGAACGGCTCCGCGCCGACCCTGCCGAATGCGCGCACGGGTGAGTTGACTCCGCCGGGAATGAGCTGCTGCGCGCGATGGAAGAGGCGCGCGCTCTCGCTCACGATCATCGTGCTCACATTCCCCCCTCCACCCTGTCCGTCCGGGTGCCGATCAGGTCGTCATCCAGTACGTCGTCGATGCGCACGCGCACGAACTCGCCCGGCTGCGCATCCCCGATGTCGCTGATGTGCACGACACCGTCGATCTCGAGCGCCTGCCCGACCGTGCGACCGATCGCGCCTCGCTCGCTCGCGATGCCCTCGGGTGCGTGCGGGACAGTGTCCATCTCGCTGTCACGGCCGACGAGCGAATCGACGAGCACCGTCGTCTCGCGGCCGATCCATCGCTCGTTGCGCTCCATCGTGATCGAGCGCTGCAGCTCCATCAGTCGCTCGAGCCGTTCGCGCACGACCGTGTCGGGGACGCGGTCCGGCATGGCTGCCGCCGGCGTGCCCTCCTCGACCGAGTACGGGAACGCGCCGAGGTGGTCGAAGCGCACCTCCTCGAGCAGCTCGAGCAGCGCGTCGAAGTCGTCCTCCGTCTCGCCCGGGAACCCGATGATCAGGGTCGTGCGCAGCGACAGATCGGGAATCGCCTCGCGCAGCCAGGAGACACGCTCCCGGATCGTCGCCTGGCGCTCCGGCCGACGCATGCGCGCCAGCACCGCGTCGGATCCGTGCTGGATCGGCATGTCGAGGTACGGCACGATGCGCGGCTCGCGCGCCATCAGCTCGACCAGCTCCCGCGAGATGCCCGACGGATACATGTAGAACAGCCGCAGCCACGGGATGTCGGTATTATCGAGCAGCGCCGTGAGCAGCTCGGGGAGGAGGCCGCGACGCGAGGCCGGCGAGATGGAGCCGCGAGCGGGCGTCGCGGGCCCGGGCCGGGACCCGGGAGAAACGACGGAAACGGTGGGCGCTGCAGCGGGCGATGCGCCCTCCCTGCCCGCGTCGCCCACGCTGTCGTGCACGCTGTTGCCCACTGCGTCCCCGGCGCCTGCCATGCGCGGGAACACCCGGCCGACGAAGAGGTCGCTTTCGGATGGCGCATTGCCGCGCAGCAGGTCGCGGCCGTACCACGTCGTGTCCTGCGAGATGATGTTCAGCTCGACCACGCCCGCCCGGGCGAGCTGCTGCGCCTCGCGCACGAGCGCGTCGATCGGCGTCGAGCGGTGCTTGCCGCGCATCAGAGGGATTGCGCAGAACGCGCAGCCGTGGTCGCACCCTTCGCTGATCTTGAGGTACGACGTGTGGCGTGTGCGCGTGGACAGGACACGGAGCGGACGCTCCATCGTGGACACCGCATCCGCCGGCGGCAGCACGCCGCGCGCGCGGAGCTGCGGCACGAGCTGCTCCGCCTCGGTCAGGCGGATGAACAGGTCGACCTCCGGCAGCTCGGTCTCGAGCTCCTCCTTGTAGCGCTGCACGAGGCAGCCCATCGCCACGACAGCACGAACGCGGCCCGCCTCCTTCAGGCGCACCGCGTCGAGGATCGCTTCCACCGACTCTTCACGTGCGGCGTCGATGAAGCCGCACGTGTTGATCACGACGACGTCCGCGCCCTCGGCGTCGCCGACCAGGCGTGCGCCCGCGCCGAGCAGCCGGCCGAGCTGCCGCTCGGAGTCCACGGTGTTCTTGTCGCAGCCGAGGGTAACGAGGCGTACGCGCGGGGCGGTGGGATCGGTGGCAGCAGCCGGCTCCGGTGCGCTCGCAGCGCGTTGCCCCAGCACCGGGAGCGATGGTCTACGGCTCTTCGTGGTCATGCAGCCGGCTTCGAAAAAAGGAAAGCCCGGGGGCCAAGTATAGGTCACCCCCGGGGCAGGATCAAACGGTCATGACGTGCGCTGCGGCGGATGCGCGCAGAGCCATACTGCTCCACGTCGGCGTCAGCGGCGATCGATGACGCGTGCACCGGCGGGCGGCGTGAAGCGGAAGACGTCATCACCCAGCCGGACATTGGGGCGGAGTCCGCTCAGCTCGAACCGTCGGACCGATCCGTTCTCCTCCGTAATCTCGAAGCGCCTGGCCAGATAGTCCCGCGTATCGAGCCACACCTTGAGCGACGTGTAGCCGACCTGCGCGCGCGGCACCAGCGTGAGCACGTGCGCCGGGCGTCCTGCGACGTCCTCCGTGCCGTGCAGCGTCGCCTCGAAGCGCTCGGTCGGGTCGCCGATGAACTGCGCCTGGAGGTCGACACCGCCGCTCGCGCCCTGTGACGCCGGCATGCGGATCACCTGCTTCTCATCGACGCTCGGGTAGTAGACCCAGAAGTACTCGCCGTCCCCGACGATCCGGTCGCCTTCCGGCTCGGAGAAGCGCAGCGCGATCCGGTCCGGTCGCCGCTGGTACAGCGTGCCGCGGCTGTTCGTCGTACGTCGGAGCAGCGGGTTCGTCATCGTCATCGCGAAGTCCGCCTGCAGCGACTGAACATCCGCGTACGCCGCAGCCGCACGCGCGAGGATCTGCGCAGCGGTGACCTGTGTGGAGGTACCGCCGGAGCTCGCGGGCGAGACGTCCGACGGACCGCCCGCGGACGGGTTTGCCGGTGCAGCATCCCCCGATGGGGACGCTGGTGCATCCGGCGGCGAGGACGAAGGGGCGGACCCTGCAGCAGCGGGCGCATCACCGGTCGTATTGCTGTCGGCCGCGGCTGAATCCGCTTGCACCGAATCCGCTGCGGAGTCCCCGGGCAGCAAGTCAGGGCCGGCCGGCCCCGATGGGGCGATGATCGCGCCCGGGATCGTATCCGCGGCCTCCTCGACGCGTGGCAGCCGGTCGCGGGTGACCAGCGCGATCAGAACAACCGCCAGGATGATGCCGGCGGCGAGCAGTAGTCGCTTCATCCCGAACGATACACGCGCATGGCAGACGCCGTTCCTCGAGCGAGGAGGGAGCCTGACCGGGACGGCTCGAGGCTTTCGGCGACGACTCGAAGCAGCCGCGCAGCCCGGGCTCCGATTCGCACCACCGCGCTCACGGGTCGGCCGCGCAATGGTCGGATCGATAGCAGCCACGGCGCATGCCTACGGTTCGGATCCGGACAGGGGCGCATCACTGAGGCTTCGTTGGAGGCGTTATTTGCTTGTCAACGAGCTAGAGAAATGTTGCAAAAGTGACACAACGGCGCCATCTTGTGCATGCGTACTCGGAGGGCCCGCCAGTGCGCCACCGCGGGGTACGGTACCAACACCGACGAAGGTGTCGGTACCGCACCTAACGTCGCTGATGAGCTGACCCCCAAAGCTGCTCCAGATATTACCTGACAGCCGGGTTGGTGATTGGGGCCGACTCCAGGCCACCGCTCTGATGAAGCTCAGCAAACTTAGCGGGTGTAAGCCGCTTGAGCGACGAGT